>Ga0082335_1000083_pt1 | contig 266054 bp, 232 predicted proteins | sample Subgrocontami58m_FD_72375 | JGI IMG/M metagenome (GOLD analysis project Ga0082335, IMG submission 72375) | Subsurface groundwater microbial communities from S. Glens Falls, New York, USA - GMW37 contaminated, 5.8 m (SPADES assembly) (version 2) ... | reverse complement strand
TAAGCGCGGCATTTGAGCGCTTACAGCCATGATGAGCCCGCCGCAGCTTGTTTTGTCGAAATTGGCCCAAATGCTCTCTCCGGATACCCAAAAAATGACCCACCCGCCTGGGTCCACTTTTTGAGCAAAAAGCGGGTCAATTCTGATGAGCGTCGAGGTTGCTGCACGCAATGCGGTCGAATTGTTCTTCATGTGGCAGGCTGTGCCGGCCTTGGTGCCCCACCCCTCGCTTTGCACACTTCGCTTGCCGCAAGGCGCTCCCGGCGATGGAGGTCATGTGAGATCATGTTTCGCCACTCCGTTTTGATTGCTGATGGTTCTGCGAGTCGAGATCCGGGCCGCATGCGGCTCGAGCGGCAGCCCGTGGAAGCTCCCGCTTTCTCGCACTCTGAGGGATGGTTGGGGGCGCAACGCCGGCGGCAGGTTCCCAATCTTTGCGCACTGCGTCGCACGTCCGCCGGATCACGCAGTCCACTTCCGGATGGCTCGTCAGGCATTCCAGGTGGCGAGCGACGCACAGCGCGAGGTACGGACACGGCGTGCGGCGGTGCGCGCTCATGAGAAACAGCAATGAGCCGATGATGATTTCGGGACGGCCTTGTTCGGAATTTCGGGTTCGCATGCGACGATTCCTAGAATTGGTACTTGAGCCTCACGCGGGCGTTTCGTCCCGGCTGCGCGTGGCGGTCGAGCGAGGGATTGTCAGGCGCAAGTCCCGCGCGCGGCGTGGTCACGCCACGACGACCAGGTGATGTTCCAAATGCCATACCAGCTCTCCATTCGTTCTGGCTGGCTGGCGCCCGAAGGCGTGGCTGGCTGGAAAAACGCGCGCGGTGCCGAGGGTGCAGCGCGCCCTATGCGGTCAAAATCAACTTGCGGTTCTGCGTCAGCTGCAAACGGTATTCGCGCCCCTGGTGCTCGATGATCAGCACCCCGCGCTCGCCCAGCAACTCGCGGCTGCTGACGCGCTCCGGGCGCCGCCGATTCAGCTGGGACGGGGCATCAGTCTGATGCGTCGCACTCTGCTGTTTGCATTTGTTGTCCATGTCTAAATGATAACGATTCTCAACAACTATGTCAATCCCATAATTACATCAGGGCGAATGACAGGTGTGGCCGCGCCACTTTCAGACCGCGAAAGCGCAGGACGATCGCGCGAAACCGGCGTGCTAGTATCGCCGGTTTGAAGAGTAATGCGGCCATGCACGCGACGACTTTCGCTCTGCTGCGCTTGCTCGCCGACGCTGGCCGGCATTCGGGCGACGCGCTGGCGGAGGAACTCGGTATCCAGCGCAGAAACGTCTCGCTTGCAGTGCGCGAGCTGGAGCAGCACGGGCTCCAGGTGCGCAGGCTGCGAGGGCTCGGTTACCGTCTGGCTGAGCCCTACATCTGCCTCGACGCAGCCGCGGTGTGCGCGCATCTCGGCGTGCAGGCGCAGAGGCTTCACCTGGAACTGCTCGATACCTGCGCTTCGACCAACACGCTGCTGCTCGAGCGCGCTCGCACGGGCGCGCCCGCCGGGCAAGTGCTCGCGTGCGAACTGCAGAGCGCGGGCCGCGGCCGTCGCGGCAACAGCTGGCACGCGGGCCTGGGCGGCAGTCTCACCTTCTCGCTGTTGTGGCGCTTCGCGCAAGGCGCCGCCGGCGTGTCCGGCCTGTCGCTCGCGACGGGTGTGGCGCTGGCGCGCGCGCTCGCCGCGGTCGGCGCCGTAGGCGTGCAGCTCAAGTGGCCCAACGATCTTCTGCACGCCGGGCGCAAGCTCGGCGGGATCCTGATCGAGGTGCAAGGTGGGGCCGCTGGCTCCTGCGCAGCGGTGATCGGCATCGGGCTCAATCTTCGCTTGCCGGGAAACCTGCGTGATGCGATTGCGCAGCCCGTGACCGATATTGCGTCGATTGCCGGAGGGCCGGTGGAGCGCAACCGCCTGTTCGCTTGCGCGCTGCTCGAGTTGGAGCAGATGTTGACGCTGTTCGCGCAGTACGGATTTGCGCCGCTGCGCGAAGAGTGGACTGCTCGCCACGCGCATCAGGGCAAGGCAGTCACGCTGTCATCGGGCGCAGGCAAAGTGGTGGAGGGAGTAGCGGCGGGCGTGGCCGAGGATGGTGCGCTGCTCATCGAAACAGTGCGTGGTGTGGAACGCTTCTTGAGCGGCGAGCTTAGGCTGCGCGCCAGTTAGCGCTCCGTCCCGTGCGGGGATCGCCCAGCATGTGCCGCCGGCATGCCCGTCATCGCGACACCCGGTTTCGATATTCGCCGTAAAATTGACGGCAATTTTTTCCATCTCCCATCCATCATCCACAATGAGCGAACCCTACAACCTGCTTGTCGATATCGGCAACACCTTCGTCAAATGGGGTCGATACAAGGCGCATTCCCATCTGTCGGCGCACGAGAGCTGCCTCGGTTTCGGCCATGCGCTGCTCGAGGAAATTCCGGCGCTCGCGACGCAATTGCGCAGGTTCCGGGCGCCCGCACTGATCGTGATCTCGAACGTCGCCGGCACGCGCGTGCGCTCGAACATGCTGCGCCTGCTCGAAATCTGGCGCGACGCACCTGCGCCCTATTGGGTAATCGCGCAGGACGAGCAATGCGGGGTGAAGAACGGCTATCGCAATCCGGCGCAGTTGGGCAGCGACCGCTGGGCCGCGCTGATCGGGGCGCGCGCGCTGCAACCTGGGCGCTCGGTGCTGGTGGTGTGTTGCGGCACGGCCACCACCATCGACCTCCTCACCGCCAGCGGACGATTCGTCGGCGGCAGCATCATGCCGGGAGTCGGCACCATGCTGCGTTCGCTGCATGAAAAGACGGCGGCGCTGCCCGACGCCGACGGCGTGTACACCGAGTATCCGATCCAGACCGTGGACGCAATCGTGACCGGTTGCCAGCACGCTCAGGCGGGCGCTGTGGAGCGGGTCTACGATCTTTACCACCACGAGCACCCGGACTTGCTGTGCCTGGTCTCCGGCGGCGCCGCCAAGGCGCTGACGCCGCACCTCGTTATCGATTTCCGTTACCACGACAACCTGGTGCTCGAGGGCCTGCATTGGATCAGCCGATCGTTTACGCGCGAGACGCGCGAGGGGCTGGTCCATCATAAGGATTGATTGATGCGCACCGTGTTTTTCGCCCTGGTCCTCGTCAATGTGGCGTTATTCGCCTATTTTTGGACTGGCGCTCGCGACGAAGCGAAGGGCGACGCGCAAATCATCGCCCAGCAGCTCAACCCGGAAAAGATTCGCCTGCTCGCGCCCGAGCAGGCGAAGGTGCTCGCAAGCAGGCCCGATCCGGCGAAAGCCACCCCCGCCTGCCTCGAGTGGGGTGGCTTCACTGGCGGTGACGTGGCGCGCGCCGCTCAGGCGCTGGAGCCGCTGGGGCTCGGCGCGAAGCTCGCGCAGCGCAGGCTAGAGGAGGTGGCGGGTTTCTGGGTCTACATTGCGCCGCTTGCGAGCCGCCAGGTCGCGCTGCAGAAAGCAGCCGAGTTGAAGCGCCTGGGTGTGGACGACTATTTCGTCGTGTCGGACGATCCGAAGTGGCGTTTCGCTGTTTCACTCGGCGTATTCAAGACCGAGGATGCGGCGAAGGCGCGGCTCGCCGCCTTGCATGCCAAGGGGGTAAAAAGTGCCGAAGTCGGCGCGCGCGAAACCCAGCTGGGCAAGATCTATTACCAGTTGCGCGAAGCAGATGCGACTCTGGCGGCCAAGCTGAACGAGCTGAAACAGGGCTTTCCGGGGAGCGAAGTGCGCGCGTGCGTCAGCGACGGGAAGAAGGCTTAGAGGCCATTTCAGAATTACCGAAATGGTCCCCGATTTAGGGGTGAACGAGGGGATGTATCCCCTCGTTTTGAAATGAGCTCTTAGACGTGTACGTACCCCGTCAAAATCAGAACCAGGATCAGGCCGCGCAGCTCGCTTACATGCGCGCTTATTCCTTCGCCGTGCTGGCGACTTCCGGCCCCGCGGGCTTAATGGCAACGCATCTGCCCTTCGTCGTTGAAGACGATGGCGGCCGGATCACGTTGCTCGCGCATATGGCACGAGCCAATCCGCAGTGGCGGGAATTTTCCGCGGGGTCCGACGCATTGGTGATCTTCATGCAACCGCATGCCTATGTCTCGCCGCGGCTCTACGACAGCCGGCAGAACGTACCCACGTGGAATTACGTCGCTGTGCACGCTTACGGCCAGGCGGTGCTGATCGAAGAGCGCGCGGCCAAAATCGAATTGCTGCAGAAGTTGATCGGCCAACACGACGCGGCCTATCTCGCGCAGATGGCCGAATTGCCGGAGAGCTATCTCGACGCCAGGCTCGCGGCAATCGTTTCCTTTTCGCTGGTTGTGACCCGGATCGAGGCCCGCTACAAGCTGTCACAGGACAAGAATGCGGCTGAGCGTGCGCGCATCGCACGCGAACTCGAGGCGGGCGGCGATGGCGTCGCTCGCGATATCGCGCGGCTGCTGCGCAGGCACAGCCGCTGATGCTCTGCATGAAGATGACATGCGTCCTCACCTTCGGGACGCGATGTTCAACAGGGGACTAGCTGGCCAGCGGATGCCGCGCAAGCCAGTGCTTAGTTTGCTCACGCAATCCTTCGCGTTCGGCAATGGTCAATCCTAGCGGATCGAAGCGAAGGCGGTAGTGCAGCCGAGCCAGCTGCCGCAAACCGTAGATGTCAAGGCTGGCTTGCACTTCTATGCGTGCTAGCCATTCGTTCAGAGCTTCCGCCTCTCGCCGTGCGTGGCCGAGTTCGGTCAGGCGGCTCGCGACCAGATAGAACTCGGAGTCCTGGCCGGGCCAAGCCCCATTCAATCTTGCTTGCTTCGTTGCTGCTTGGGTCTTGGCGCGCCGGCCGCGCAGGGTGCGCCACGCAAACCACGCACACAGCGGCAGCGCGAGCCATGCGAGACGCTCGGACCAGCCGCGCTCGCTCGCTTGCGCCGACCAGGCCGCGAGCCGAAAGCGCGCCCACGACCACAGGTCGGCGAATGCCGACCAGAAGGGCGCGCGCGCAGCCTCGGCCGCGAACCAGGACGGCGGCGTGGTATCGAAATCCTGCCAGGCACCGTCGACCCAGACCCTTGTCCAGGCGTGCGCGTGGCGTTCGCGCACCACGTAAGCGCCTTCGAGCGCGCTCCATTCGTGCGCCGAGAAGCCTGTGGCATAGCGCGCCGGTATGCCTGCCGCACGCAACAGCAATACCGTGGCGCTCGCGAAATACTCGCAATGTCCGGCGCGCGTGGTAAGGAGGAAGCGCGTGAGCGGCGTCTGCTCGCCCGCGTATCGGCCCTGCCAGGTCGAATATTCGAAGCGCTCTTCGAACCAGCGCGTGAGCGCCGCAAGCGCGTCGCGCGGCCGCAGCGCGTCCATATGCAGTTCGCTTGCGATCGCGGCGACGGCGGCCGCCTCTGCTCTGGGCGTGGCAAGGTCGCGCGGCGTCGGCGCTCCGTAGGCCGCGCCGGCATTGCCCACTAGTGCGCCATAGCTGAAAAAACCGGGTCTGTGCTCGACCTGCACCGTGCCGAGCGCGTTCATTTTCATCTCGCCCACCGCAAGGCCATCGATGCGGGCGGCGTTGGCCGGCAGGGACAGAACCGGATTGCCGCTCGATTCGTCGTGCAGCATGATGCGAAAGACAGGCTCTCTTGCCTCGTGCAGCGTCCAGGTCGAGGCGGGTCCGGAGGGCGCAAGCTGTGCGAACTGGGTGTTGCGCGCGATCCACGTGCCGCCGACATAATCGTCGTAGCTTGCGCGGTGCAGCAAGAGGGGAGTCTTGACGGCGGCATCGGCCCGCACGCGCAGCAGGATGCGCTCGGACAGCTTGAGATCGCCTATGGTGCCGATGTCGGTGGTATTGCGGTAGGGATTGGTGCGCGTGCCGCTGCCGGCTATCCATTCCGCGACCGCCCCTTCCACCCAGAGCTGCAGCGCTCGCAGCCCGAGCTGCCCGCCGTAACCGGCGAGCGCCGCGGCGAGGAACATCGTGGCGCCAATGGGTGTGGCGTAGCTGCGCGGCCGCGCGAGGAGCAGCGGCCATGCCGTGAGGAGCGCGAGCCCGAGGTAGAACGAGACATCCTGCCGATTAGCAGCGCTTGCCGCGACTAGCCACAGCACGAAATGCGGATAGGCGAGGTTGAGTTTGAGCGGGCGGCGCATTGGATGGCGGCGCAAACTCCAGAACAGCACCGACAGATCGAGTTCTCGCGTAGTGCTCCAGGTTTGCGCCAGCGCGAGCGGCGCGACGACGACCGGCATCCATTGGAATAGCAGCGTCACGGCGCGCGGATTGCCGAAGGTCACATACAAATAGACGGCGATCGCGATCAGCAGCACGGTGCAAAAATCGGCTATGCGGTTGAAGTCGGCTGGAGCGAATTCACAGCGGCGCGAAACGTAGCGCGGTGCTTCGAGCAATACAGCGCCGGCAGTGGCCACGGCCCAGTTGCCGGTCTGCGCGCCCCAGAATAGCGCTGCCGCCGCAAGCAGAAAGGGAGGCGTGTTCACAGCGTTGCCAACCTTTCCTGGATATGCCCGGGCGCGAGCACATGCAGCCACACGGGCGCCCCCGCGATGTTGTGCTCGCTTACAAGCAAGGCCTTGAACGCAATGCCGCTTTGCTGCAGCGCGCGCGCCAGTTCCTGCCGCGGCTCGTCCCAATCGAGCAGGATCAGGATGCAGCCCGACAGGGTCGCGCGCCGCCCGAGCAGCGCGTCGCGCAGCCTGCCAAAATCACGGTGGCCGCAGGTGCGCACGCCTGCGAGAATCTCGATGAGGCTCTCGGCCTGCATCTGGCCGCGGCCGGTGGTGTAGCAATAACTCTCGGCGCCGACGAACATCAGATCGAGCAGGCATTCCTGCGTGTCCAGCGTACAGACGAAGGAGGCAGCGAGCGAGACCGCCTCCTCGAACACGGCTCCGTCGCGGTCGGTGAAGGTGTCGAGCACCAGCGCATGGCGCTCGAAGAATTCGTCCTGGTATTCCTTGACCACGGGTTTGCCGCTGCGCGCGTAGCTCTTCCAGTGAATGCGCTGCAGCGGATCGCCGGCGCGATAATCGCGCAGGCTCATGAATTCCTCGGATTCGCCCACCGACGATGCCAACGTGACGCCGCCGTGCTGATAGCGCCGCGCCCCGGGCAGCGCCAATTGCGGCAGGCTATAGCGGCGCGGCAGCACGACTACCTTGTCGGGCAGCGCCACGCGCGCGAGGCTGCGAACGAGGCCGAGCGGATCGGCGCGCGCGACGGTCGCGGCCTCGATCTTGAGCGTGCCGCGCCGGTAGGCCATGCCTTGCACGCGCACTTCGGCTGCAGCGCCCGGCGCGAGCGCCGGCAGTGCGGTGTTCTCGACTTGCGCGACCTGATTGCGCTGCGCCAGCCGCCACCAGCCGCGGTAACTTGGAAACTTGAGCGCGGCGCGGAACTCGGCGAAAGCGGGGCGCGGATCGGCGAGGTCCTCGAGCAATGCGAGGCCGTCGGCTGCGCGGCTGCCGATGTTTTTCACCTGCACGCGATAGTCAAACGCCTGGCCCGCGGTGATCATGCGCGGCAGACGGCGCACCACCTCGAATCGCGGCCGCGCGAAGAGCGCGGCGAGCATGGCGACAGCGAGTAGCGCGGCGACAAACGTGAAAATCTGGTACGCGAGTGTCTGATTGGTGTCGACGCCGAGCGCAGCCGCGATGACCAAGGTCCCGAGTGCGACGAGGCCCGCGGCCGTGAAGCGGCGCCGCACCCAGAAACCGATCGCGGAGACGGCGCTGAACATCCGATATGACAGTCGCCACATGGGATCATGCCTTGAGGACAGGGATGAACCACTTCGGCTTCATACGGCCAAAATCGGTCCTGCGGTTCTGGCGCAGAAATTGGCTATCGACTTTGCCTTCGGATAGGACAACCCCGCGATTGCGGCAACGCTTGCGATTCCGCACCCCGTCCGCTCCAACTGCACCACGGGTCTCATCGTCGTGCCCAACCTTCACGCCCGCCGCCGCGCGCCCCCGGTGGGTGAACTCGGAGCGCCGCTTGCCCAGCGTCCGCGTGGGGCGAACTGTTCGGCGTCATTGTACATTTTTTCGTCTGGTAATCTCTGTGAATATGTTTACGAGCCGCTCAGACTCAACGTCAGCCAGCGAGACGCCGTAGACCTCTGTAATTCGTATCCATATTTCAGAAGTATCGGATGCGCCCATCTCCGTGAAATCGAGCAAATCAGATTCGTCGCTAATCAAGTACTCACCCGGCAGAAAATCGAAAACTTGCCCCATGAAATCGCTGGCCAGTTGTCTGAACTCCTCGATTCGTTCCGTCGACGCAAACGTAATCTTCTTACCCGCGAAGCGACCGCGAGTAATTCGTTTGTCGTCCTTGCTCATCTTCGTGACGTTAGTCGCGTCGTAATCGACGACTAGAGGAAGGGGCCGGTGCCGCGGCTGGTGTGCCAGAGCGCTAATACTTCAACTCGGCTACTGCGGACACGATAGTAGAGATAGTAGTGAACTCGCGCGAGATGCACTCGCCTTACACCTCGCGCACGGACATTCAATGCTGGTGCGCCAATGTCGGGTTCAGCGCCCAGAAGAGAAAACGCCTCCGCAAGATCTTCGTCGAAGGCCTCCGGGGCAAGAGGGCGATTCTCGTCCCACCACAGTGCAGCGCGATCAATGTGTGCTTGCGCTCGCTTCGTGACCCGAACTTCCACGGTCTCTCAGAGGCGACGACGGGCGAGCCTCGCAAGCACCTCGTCGGCGGAAACCGTTTCTCCACGATCGGCCTCGGCGATAGAAAGAAGCAGTTCGGCCTCCTCCTCAGAGGAGAGGGTGAAGCCGCCTTCGTCGTCTTTGGCCAAAACAGTCACCGACGCGCCCTCTTCGAGTGTCACGCCCTCGACTACAACCTTACCCCCGATAACCTTTCCAATAGCGATCTTCATAGCGTGAAGAATACTCCAATCTACGACCCTTCGTGGTGGACTGGCGCCGAACGTTCGAGGTGAGGCGCAGATTCCAGCTTGCTGCAAATTGTCGCCTCGACTGAGGTGTTAGGCAGCGCCCGTTGCTTGGCCGATTGAAGGCGCATTTCGGATCGAGCCGGTGCTTGAAGGCGGATAGCGCTCAAAGTGACTTCCTCTTGCCCTTTGATGTGGCCTACGCCATATTCTGCTTCCGGCGCAGCTTGGTGATGCGCTCGATCAGATCGAAGGGGATCGGCTGGTTCTGTGGGAAGCAGGCTAGGCCGACTATTGCGAGCAACCAGCTTCCTTTCCCCGCCGCAACACCAACCATCGCGCCAACAAAAAGCGCCAATCCACCGCCGCCAATGTAAATGCGAGACATCGCTCCTGCGCCCAACAAGATATCGAGTTGATATGTGGGGCTTTATAAAGCCCCTATAGTGGTGTCTAGTATGGCAACCATACGCGCAGGCTATTGATCTATCAAGCCGTCAGCCCTGATAGGCACCTGTAGGCTCCTCAAGTATCGCCACCATTGAGGGCTTGCCATGCCGCAGCCTAGCTTGCTCGATCGGGGGCATGAGCGCATGCGTGTGAAGCATTGCAGATTGCGCGCGCAGGATGCTTATCCGCACCGCATGCGGCAGTGCATTCGCGTTCTCGGCGCCAGGCATGCGCGCGACCTTGGCGCCGCAGAAGTGGAGGTTCTTCTGTCGTATGCCGACTTAAAGCAAGGTGCCGGTTTCACAGCAGGACCATGCGCGCAGAACAAGCACCGGCGCGGCTCTCAAGCCAACGGCAATCGCGGTCTCTACGGCCGGTACCCCCTCTACGCCGGCACCGGAACGCTCTTGAGTATGTCTTCGACGATGCCCTGCGCGGTGACGCCCGCGAATTTCGCCTCGGGCGCGAGCGCCAGCCGATGCGCGAGCACCGGTACGGCGATTTCGCGGATGTGTTCGGGGCGCACGAATTCTTCGCCGTCGGCGAGCGCGAGCGCTTGCGCCATGTGTGTGAGCGCGAGCGAGGCGCGCGGTCCGGCGCCGAGCAGTACCGAGGCCGCGCCGCGCGTCGCGCGCACGAGGTCGACCGCGTAGCGCTTGAGTTCGACGCTGATGCGCACGGCCTTGGCGCGCGCTTTGAGTGCGAGCACGTCGTCCACCGAAACGCAGGCCGAGATGCGCGCGAGCGGGTGCTCGGTCTCCTGCGCCGACAGGATCGCGACTTCTGCCTCGGGCGCGACGTAACCCAGCGACAGGCGCAGCGCGAAACGGTCCATCTGCGCTTCGGGCAGCGGATAGGTGCCACGGAACTCGACCGGGTTTTGCGTGGCGATGACGAAGAACAGTTCGGACAGAACATGCGTCTTGCCTTCGACGCTCACCTGGCCTTCTGCCATGGCTTCGAGGAGCGCCGACTGCGTGCGCGGGCTCGCACGGTTAATTTCGTCGGCGAGCAGGATCTGCGTGAATATCGGCCCGGGGTGAAAGTGAAACGACTGTTCCTTCGGGTCGAACACCGACACACCGAGTATGTCCGAGGGCAGCAGGTCCGGCGTGAATTGGGCGCGCTTGAACTCGGCGCCGATGGAGCGCGCGAGCGCCTTGGCGAGCGTGGTCTTGCCCGTGCCCGGATTGTCCTCGAGCAGCACATGGCCGCCAGCGACGAAAGCGGCAAGGATCTTGCGCACCGACGCGGCCTGGCCGGACATGACCCGTTCGATATTGGCGGCAACGCGTTGCAACAGTTCGTACGCTTGAATTGCGTTCAGGTCCATCGCCTTATCTCGATTCGCGGATCTTTTCCAGCATCGCGGTGGTCGAGCGTTCGAACTGGAACGCAATCGAGTGGACGCTGCCGCCCCAGGACGCGACCTCCTTTGCGCCGACCATGGCTTCGGGCTTCCAGTCGCCGCCCTTCACCAGCACGTCGGGCCGACAGGCGAGGATCAGCGCAAGCGGCGTGTCTTCGTCGAACCAGGTAACCAGATCCACCGACTGCAAGGCGGCAAGGACCGCCATGCGGTCCTCCAGTCGGTTGATCGGCCGGTCGACGCCCTTCCCGAGGCGCCTCGCCGAGGCGTCGCTGTTGGCAGCGACCACGAGGCTCGCTCCCAGGGCGCGCGCTTGGGCGAGGTAGGTGACGTGACCTCGATGCAGGAGATCGAAAACGCCGTTGGTGAACACCAGCGGGCGTGCAAGGGACGCGATCCTGCGGGCGAGTGCGGCCGGTTCGCACAGCTTGCTTTCGAAGTCGGGTTTTGGGCGCATTCAGGCAATGGGCGTCGGGTGAAACTGAAATTCGTCTCCCATCGCGTGGCGACGGTTACTTAGGCGGCGCCTCGATGTACTCGAATACGCGCACCACCTTCTGCACGCCGCCGGTGGTGCGGGCGATCTCCACGGCAGCGTCGGCTTCCTGGTGCGTGACCAGTCCCAGCAGGTAGACCGCCCCGCTCTCGGTCAATACTTTCACGTGGCTGATGCCGAATTTGCCCGCGTCGATGAAGCGCGCCTTGACCTTGGACGTAAGATAGCTGTCGCTGGTGCGGGAACTGTACGAACTGACTCCGGCTATCTGGACCTCGTTGACCACGCCGCGCACATTGGGGATTTCGCGCACGATCTTCTCGATTTCCGTTTTGGTGGCGGCATCCGGCACTTCCCCGGTCAAGAGCAAGTTGCGGTTGAAGCTCGTGACGTTGACATGCACTTTGTTGCCAAAGCGCGCATTGACGCGGCTTTCGCCGCGCAAGTCGATTTCCTTGTCCTCGGTTTGCGCGCCGACCGAGCGCCGGTCCTCGACTGCCATCACCGCCGCGCCCACGCCGACCGCGGCCATTTCCACACAACCCTGCAATTGCAGCGCGATCCCGAGCAAAGCGAGCAGGCCCAGGCCGCGAAAGCGGGAATAAACCTTGATCGATGCAGTCATCATTCGGCTCCCAATAACAATGTATCGATGCCATCGCACAGGCAGTGCAGCGTGAGCAAATGCACTTCCTGGATGCGCGCCGTCCTGTCCGAGGGCACACAGATGTGCACATCCTCGTTCGTCAGCAGTTCGGCGATTTTGCCGCCGCCCTTGCCCGTCAGCGCCACCACATGCATGTCGCGCTCGTGCGCGGCGTGAATGGCGGCGACAACGTTTTTCGACTGGCCGCTCGTAGAGATCGCAAGCAGCAGATCGTTGGTTTGGCCCAGCGCCTGCACCTGCTTGGAAAACACCTGCTCGAAATCGTAGTCGTTCGCGATCGCGGTCAGAGTCGAGGTGTCGGTGGTGAGCGCGAACGCTGCGAGACCCGGCCGCTCGCGCTCGAAGCGTCCGAGCAGTTCGGCGGCGAAGTGCTGCGAATCGGCGGCCGAGCCGCCATTGCCGCATGCAAGTATCTTGCCGTTGGCGAGCAGGCATTTCACCATGCGCTCGGCGGCCTGCGCAATCGGCGCTGCGAGCAACTCCGCTGCCATCTGCTTGGTCTTGACGCTGTCGGCGAAATGCTGACTGACGCGTGCAACGAGATCCATCTGTGCTCCGACACTCAAAAGGTCATTCTACATTAGAGTCAGTCGTAAGAATGAGGGGATGCATGGCTCCATGGTTCTCTGGGAGCGGTGGGGCCGGAATCAATCTGTGTACTTTGACTTGGCATCCGATGATCTCCCGATTTTGGAAAGTTGCAGAATCGCAACTTTCCAAAATCGGGAGACGTATATAACCCGATGCTTCGCGAATTTCCTCGACAATCGAGCCCACTAATCAATGTACACCTCGAATTCGATGCGCTGGCGCGGGTTGCGGTGCGGCCGCAGGCGGCTCACGCGCGCATCGAGGCTTTCTCCGCGGTCCATGGCCCAAGAAAGCGCTTCGTTTTGCGTTCGCGGCACGTAGCCGAGCTTGTGCCCTTGCCACTGCACGCTTATTGCCTTGGGGTCGTGGGCGTTGTCCGGTTCGCGCGCGAGCTGCAACGCGTCGCCGACGCGCATGCGCTGCCATACCTCAGGCGCCTGGTGGTAATTGAACCCGGCAAGCGGCGAGCTCTGCACCAGCAGGCGCACCTGCTGCGCCGCCACCCATCCGGGAAGCGCGAGCAAGGCGCTGAGGAGCGCCAGCGCCGCCAAGGCATGCTCAGAGCTCATTTCAAAATGGCAGGATACATTCCATGCTTCCCCCCAAACCGGACGAGTCGGAATCAGACGGGGTGCCTTATTTCGGCGTCGAGTGATCTCCTGATTTTGGGAAGTTGCAACCTCGCAACTTCCCAAAATCAGGAGACGTATACAAACCCAATTTCTTGCCCATTTGGTCACCAGTTGCGTCATAAGAGCCTAAATCGGAGGCCATTTCGGTAATTCTGAAATGCCCGCTTACTCGCCGAAGGCATCCTTGATCCATTCAATACGGTCCGCGTCGAGCGCATCGAGCAACAGGACATCGAAACGGCAATCCTGCTCCGCCTTTCCCATGAGGTAATGACGCGCGGCACTGAGGATGCGTTGACGCTTGGCGGTGGTGATGCTCGCGGCGGCGCCGCCGTAATCGCGATTGCGCCGCAGGCGCACTTCGGCGAACACCAGCGTGGGGCCGTCGGCCAGTATCAGGTCGATCTCCCCCATGCGGCAGCGGTAATTGCGCGCTATCAGTCGCAGCCCGTGCTTCTGCAGGAAGTCCGCGCTGAGCGCCTCGGCAAGCTTACCGCGAGTCTGCGTTTGCCGCATCATCGTCGAGCGCGATGCCCGCACCGTTTCTGAACACTGCCTGCACCGGCTCGCGCGTCACCTGGTTGCCATATAGCGTGAGCTTGCCGGTCACGCCGTCTATACTGAGCGTGCGCGGGTTTTTCAGGAGCGCGGCGGCGACGCGAAAGGCGTCGATGCCGAGCGCGTAGAAACGCTCGGCATCGGCTGTGATGCCCGTCGGGCGCGGATAGACCATCACCGCCGGATGGTCCGGCTGCACCAGCCAGGGCATTTCGACGAAGCGCATGCCGTTCAGGTCGACGTTGGCCACGGGATCGTTGCGGCCTGAATAGACCTGCGAGGTGGCGAACACCGCGATGTTGTTGTTGAGGTAAGGACGCGCGGCGCGCGCCTCATCCGCCTCCGCAGACAGGAAGATCATGTCGACCGCGGCGGTGGACAGTGCTTGTCGCAATGCGTTCATGTCGGTTTGCGGACCGAATTCGTAGGCGGCCTTGATCGTGCCGCCCAGGCGCGCCCATGCCTGGGCGAATGCGTCGCGGCTGCGCTGCGCAAGCGGCGTCTTTGCGCTTACCAGGATGGCGCTCTTGAAGTCCTCGGCGAAGGCCGTGCGTGCCGCCAGCTGCGCTTCGGCCTCGAGCGCGAGGCCGAATGTATAGAACCCGGGCGGCAATGCGGCTTTGTCCTCGGGCAGGTTGAGGCCGAGCGTGGGCACGCTGAAGTGCTCGCTCGCAGCGAGCACCGAGACGCCGCTGCGTGTCATCGGTCCGATCACCAGGCGCGCGCCGCGCTTCACCGCACTGTCGTATCCGGCAAGTATCTTCTCGCGCGATGCGTCGGTAGCGATGACGCCGACCTTATGATCATCGCCGTTACGCTTGGCCGCGGTCAAAAAGCCCAGCCGCAGCGCCTCGGCCGCTCGGGCGAAGTCGGGCGACGCGAGCGGCAGCAGCAAGGCCAATCGAATAGCCTCTCCGGCCGCGGGTTCTCCGGCGCGCGCGAGCGCGGCGCTTGCTTCATTGTCGGCCGCAACGCACAATCCCATGCCATGAGACAACAGCGCAACAGCGAAAAGCGCGCAACGCAGGTTCACGGGCAGGACCATGGGGAGAAAGCCTCGGTGGGTGCGGGGAAATTATATGTCGTCGCCACGCCGATTGGAAATTTAGGGGATATCAGCGCGCGTGCCCTCTCCGTGCTCGCGCACGCGGACTTGGTCGCTGCCGAAGACACACGCACGACGGGACAATTGCTCGCGCACCACGGCATCGGCGCCAAGTTGGTCGCGCTGCACGAGCATAATGAGCGCGAACGCGCAGCCGAGCTCGTAGCCGAGCTCGTGGCGGGCAAGACCATCGCCCTGGCAAGCGATGCGGGTACGCCCGGCATCTCGGACCCGGGAGCGCTGCTGGTGGCGCGTGCGCTGGCTGCGGGTATCGCCGTCTGCCCGATACCCGGCGCCAACGCCGCCATTGCCGCGCTCTGCGCTTCGGGGCTGGCCGCGCCGCATTTTCTCTTCTATGGATTTCTTCCGGCCAAGCCGGCCGCGCGCCGCACGGCGCTCGATGCATTGGGAAGCCTGCCATACGCAATGGTGTTTTACGAAGCGCCGCATCGCGTCACCGAGTGTGTCGCCGACCTGGCAGCGACGTTCGGCGGCGCGCGCGAGATCGTCATTGCGCGCGAACTCACCAAGCTGTTCGAGTCCATCCATCGCTGCCGCCTGGATGAGGCGGGCGCTTGGTTAGCGGCGGATGCCAACCGGCAACGCGGAGAATTCGTGCTGATCGTCTCAGGCGCGCCGGCCGCGAAGGAGCAAGGCCTTCCGGCTGAGGCCGAGCGCGTGTTGCGCCTACTGCTCGATGAGATGCCGCTCAAGCAGTCGGTCGCGCTCGCCGCCGCCATTACCGGTGCGCGCAAGAACCAGCTCTACGAGCGCGCGCTCGCTATGCGCTCGGCGCAAGGCAAGGCGGAAAATGATCGAGATTGACTCTCCTAGGCAAGACCTCAATTTGAAAAATTCTTCCGCGAATTCGCCTCTTGTCCCGTTCGAGGTGCGCAGTTTCCGCTTTCAATGGCCGAGCGATTTGCTGGCATCGCTGGCTTTTGAAATGGAGACCCTGATACTCGGCTGGTATGTGCTGGTCGAAACGCGCTCCGTCGTCCTGCTGACTGTTTTCGGTTCGCTGCAGTATTTGGGCACTCTCATCGCGCCGATGTTCGGGGTGGTGGGCGACCGCTTCGGCCGGCGGCCCATGCTGTGCTCCATGCGCGCGTTCTACGCGAGTTTGGCCCTGATCCTGATGGCGCTGGGATTGACGGACCTGCTGACGCCCTACCTTGTGTTCGCGATTGCCCTGCCCATGGGCCTGGTGCGCCCTTCGGATCTGGCGATACGCTGGGCGCTCATCGGCGACACCATGCCGCACGATCTCCTCATGAAAGCCATCGGTCTGTCGCGGATCAACATGGATGTGGCGAGGATCGCGGGTGCCTTGGTGGGCACTAGCCTGTTCGCCTTGCTCGGCATCGGTTACAGCTATGTCATTGTCGCGAGCTTCTATCTGGCGAGTTTCGGCTTGACCCTGGGTGTGTCCGCGGCGCATGTGTCGCGCAGCGAGCCGGCCACCGTCGCAGGCACCGTGCCAGGCAATGCGCTATTGGCCGCCGCAGCCTCGGCTTGGCGTGATCTGAAGGAAGGGATGGCCTACGTCTGGAATACGCCGGTGTTGCTCGCGATGATGTGGCTCGCCTTCATCGCCAACCTTACCGCCTACCCGCTGTCCATCGGCCTGCTGCCCTATGTCGCGCGTGAGGTGTATCGCATCGACGCGATCGGTCTCGGCCATATCGGAGCCGCCTTCGCGTGCGGCGCCCTGGCGGGGTCGATCACCATGACCTTCGCCGGCGTGGCGAAAAACGCGCCGCGCGTCGTACTCACCTCTCTGCTTCTCTGGTACGCGGCGCTGGCCGTGTTCGTTCAGTTCGAAACCAAGATCGCCGGGATGGTCGTGCTGGTGTTCATCGGTTTCTTCATGAGTCTGTCGATGGTCTCCATGTCGGTGGCGCTGCTGAACTACGCAGACGAGCGATTCCGCGCCCGCGTCATGGGCGCGCGCATGCTTGCGATCTACGGCCTTCCTGTGGGTATGCTGGCGGCGGGAGTTCTGATCGCTTCCGTCGGCTTTTCCGGGACCATACTGCTGTATTGCGGCGTCGGCGCCACCGCCACCATCGGCGTCGGCTGGCGCTGGCGCGAATCGATCAGGCGCTGACCGGGCGTTGCAAGGCGGCGCGCTGGCAGTTTGCCGCGTTCAACGCTTGCAACCTGGTGTCAATACGTGCGGCAAGTGGTGCACAACTTCATCACGCTTCTGTAGCGCAGGCGCTCCTTCAGTCAAGCTTGATTCCCGCTTTGCGGATTACGCCGGACCACTTGGTCGTTTCTTCGCGCAGGAAGGTCGCGAACTGATCCGGGGTCATCGACATCGGTTCGGTGCCGATGGCGGCGAAGCGCTCCTTCATGTCTGCGCTTTGCAGCAACTGCGTAATTGCGGCGTTGAGCTTCGCGATCACTTCCTTCGGCGTGCCCGCGGGTGCGAGCACGGCGTTCCAGGTCACCGCGCGGTAGCCCGGCACTCCGGCTTCGTCCATGGTGGGCACGTCTGGGAACAGGGTCGAGCGCTTCAGGTCGGTGATCGCAAGGGCCCTGATGCGGCCTGCCTTCACATGCGGTGCCGAGGACGGCAGCACGTCGAAGAACACATCGACTTGCCCGCCGATCAGATCGGCGACCGCGGGGGCGCTGCCCTTGTAGGCAACGTGAGTCATCTCGATATTGGCCATCGACATGAACAGTTCGGCCGCGAGGTGCAGCGAAGTGCCGGTGCCGGGCGAGGCGAAGTTGAGTTTGCGCGGCTGCGAGCGAGCGAGTGCGATGAACTGCTTGACCGAGGTCGCAGGCACCGATGGGTGCACCACCATGAGATTGGGCACAATGCCGAGCATGGCCACCGCAGCCAAGTCGCGAATGGGGTCGTAGGCGAGCTTGGCATACAAGCTGGGATTGGCGGCGAGACCGGGATACCCCATCAGCAGCGTGTAGCCATCCGGCGGCGATTTCACGACGTACTCCACCGCGATGTTGCCGGCCGCGCCCGGACGGTTGTCGATGATGATCTGCTGGCGAAGCGCTTCGCCGAGCTTCGGCGCTACAGCACGCGCCAGGATGTCGGCGCCACCGCCCGGTGCGAAGCCGACGACCCAGCGCACGGGTTTGTTGGGATAGGGTTGGGCGAGCGCGGCGTCGACAGCGATGAACAATAGCGCGAACAATACGGTTCGTGAACAAAGATGCATAATGGTCCTCGTCGGCAGGATCGCTTCCTCGTGCGCGCACACTCGTGCCTGCACACTCTTGTGCTCGCACACCCGTTTTGACGCTGCGAGAGCGTACCGATACTTTATACTATTCGCACACTCTAATATAAAGAGAGGAACGCAATGCAACCAAACATCTACGGGCCGTACACGTACACTCCCATCACGCAGCGCAAGGGTTTCAAATGGCCGAATGGTGCGCGCGTCGCGTTGTGGGTGATCCCCAACATCGAATACTTTCATCTGAGCGACCCGATGCCGGGCACCAACAACGAGCGCATCGCGGCCGCGAACGCCAAGATTCCGAATGTGCGCAACTGGTCGATGCGCGACTACGGCAACCGGGTCGGCATCTGGCGCTTCATGGACGTATTATCGCGCTACGGCATCCGCGCCACGGTGGCTTTGAACAGCGACATCTGCAAATATCACCCGCAGATCATGGAAGCGGGCATGAAACTTGGCTGGGAGTTCATGGGCCATTGCCAGACCAACGCGACCCGCATCAACGAGATGCCCCCCGAGCAGGAAAAGGATGCAATCCACGACACGCTCGAGACGATCGCCAGGACCATGGGCAAGAAGCCGGCCGGCTGGCTCGGCGCCGGGCTGGCGGAAACCTGGAGCACCCTCGACTTCCTGATCGGCGAGGGATGCCGCTACGTCGCCGACTGGGTCAGCGACGACCTGCCCTACCGTATGAACGTGAATGGTAAGACCATCCACTCGATCCCGTATTCGCTGCACTGCAACGATACGCCGCATTTCTTCGACCAGAAGACAACGGCGGAAGGTTTCGGCGAGGTCATCAAGCGCCAGTTCGACTGGCTCTATCGCGAAGGCGCTGAATCAGGCCGCGTCATGGCGGTAGCGCTACACCCCTTCGTCAGCGGCGCTCCGTACCGTATCGGCGCCGTAGACGCTGCGTTCGACTATGTCTGCAAGCACGACGGCGTGTGGCTGGCGACGGGGGAAGAGATCCTGAACGCCTATATCGCTTCGGGGGGCGACGATATGACTGGACATCGGTGATCGGGCCGCGCGATTGGCGCGCACGCGGCTTGCCGACGCAACTGGCCGATGCGCCGGCGCCCTCGCTTGGGCAGGGGCGGCGAAAAACCGGGGGATTGCGATGAATGACGTGAGGCAGGCCTGCGCACGCGGCGTACGCGAACTCGCGCGCTGGGCCGCCGGAATGGACAGCAAAGACATTCCGCAGGCGGTGCTGGAGCGGGCGGTACGGGTCCTCGCCGACGACATGGCGGCGATTATCGGAGCGCGCGATGAGCCCGAGGTCGCATGCTTCCACGCCCGCACACTCGAGCGCGCGACGGTGCAGGAGGCAACGGTCTTTCGCGGCGCTCGACCACGCACAGATCGCGTATCTGCCGCCGTTGCCAATGCTCTCGCCGCCGACTGGCTCGAACTCGACGAGGGCTACCGCAACGCTCCGTGTCATGCGGGTCTGTACGCGGTGCCGGCACTGCTTGCGGAGGCGGAGTCGCGCCGCCTCTCGCTCGCGCAAATGCTGCGTGCGCTCGTGCTGGGTTACGAGATTGCCACGCGTATTGCACGCGCATGGACGCCACGCGCCTTCGTCATGCAATCACATGGCCGCTACGGCGCGGTCGGTGCATCGGCCGCGGTTGCGCTCGCTCGACACGGCGATGCCGAATTGTTGCACGCTGCATTGACCGCGGCGGCGACCTTGGTCATCGCCGGACCGCGTGATCATCTCGTTACTGGCGCCCTCGTGCGCAACGTGTGGCCCGCGGTGGGCGCATGGTCCGGAATGATGAGCGTCGAATGGGCGGAATGCGGCATCGGCGGCGTCGAGGGAGGTTTTTATGATGTGTACTCGACGGTCCTCGGCGGTGAGGCGCATCCGGAACGGCTGACCGAGCGCCTCGGCGACGAATGGGCGATTCTCGATGGCTACATGAAGGTTTTTGCCTGCTGTCAGCACCTGCACTCGACGGTCGAGGCGACGCTCGCGCTACGCAAGGAGTTGCCGGCTGGTAGCGCGCTTGACGACATTGCCGAAATTGTCGTCGACACCCATCCGCTTGCGCTGCCGCTTGCCAACTCGCGGCCGACGACCACGCTCGGCGCGAAATTCTCGCTGCCCCATGCGGTTGGCGCGGTGCTCGTCACCGGCAGCGGCGGGGCCGATGCTTTTCTCAGCCGTACCCTGGACAACCCGGCCATCGCACGATTGCGTGAACGGGTGCGCATCGCCCCCTATGTGCCGCTGCCCGATTTGCCGAACGATCGCCCTGCGCGTGTACGCATCCGGTTTGCCGACGGCAGCGAGTACGTCCGCGAGTGTCTCAGCGCGCAAGGAGGGTCGGACCGGCTTTTCCCGCTGTCGGTGTTCATCGACAAGATCGCAGCGCTTACCGCATCGGTGTATCCGAATTTCGTTCCGGTGTTCGACGATCTGATGCACCTCGACCCGACCCGCCTGGCGCAGGGCTGGACCGCAGTTGTCCGCCGTATTTGTGGAGGAACACAACAATAGCAATGCGACGCGTGGAAAGCGTCGCGCACTGCGCAAAGGAACACCGACGTGCAGAGGGCTGCGGCGGCGGCTGGCGCAGTACACGCCGGCAACGCACCCTTTACTGCAGTTTGATCTTAGCGTCCTTGATAAGCTGCGACCACTTGTTGAAATCGTCGCGGATCAACGTGGCGAATTGCTCCGGCGTGGTCGGAGCGGGATCCGCGGCCTGCGTCATGAACTGGCTCTTGACATCCGGGAGCGCCAGCGCCTTGCGCACCTCGGCGTTCAAGCGCGTGATGATGGGTTTCGGCGTACCGGCCGGCGCGAGGAGGCCGTACCACGTTCCTGCCCGGTATCCGGCGAGCCCGGCCTCCATCATCGTCGGCACATCCGGCAACGTGAGCGAACGCTCTCTTCCGGTGACCGCAATTGCCTTGAGCTTGCCCGATTTGAAATGTGGGCGGACCAAGCCCACATCGGCGAATAAAACCTGTATCTGGCCGCCGAGTAGGTCGGTGATAGCCGGTGCCAGCCCCTTGTAAGGCACGTGAACGATATCGACGCCCGCCATCCTCTTGTAGAGTTCTCCGGCAAGATGCGGCGCGCCGCCGGTCCCCGACGAGCCGAAGTTCAATTTTCCCGGACTCGCTTTCGCCAGCGCGGTGAATTCACTGAGTGTATTTGCCGGCATGGATGGATTGACCGTCAGCACAAAAGGGCTCGACGCGATTAATGAAATCGGCTCGAAGTCTTTGAGCGTGTTGACCGAGACATTTTCGTAAAGATTCGGCACGATGGTCATTGGCCCGGCGGCGCCCAGGAGCAGCGCATAGCCGTCTGGCGGCGACTTGGCGATCGCTTCATTGCCAATCATGCCGCCGCCGCCTGCCCGGTTGTCGACGATCACCGCTTGCCCAAATGCCTCGGCGAGCTTGGCGGCGATCACCCGCCCGGCGAAGTCGGCGCCACCGCCGACTGGAAAAGTGACGACAACCCTGATCGGCTTGGTGGGATAAGGCTGTCCGAACGCCCGCGGCGCAAAAATCAGCGCCATTGACAACAACGCTGCTGCGAAGACCGCGGTCCTGCCAGGTAGCCTCACGTCGTTACTCCTTGGACTGAATAGAAACGGCCCCGCTTACCAGTGCCTGCTCGGCGGAGTAGGCTAAGATTATGGCGTAGTCACCTCGCTATCGCAAGCCAGCGCGCAGGCGTGCGCTGCGGGCCATGCGATCGAGTATGCGGGCGCCGCTCGGGCGGCGAGTATAATCGCGCCAGCTATGCAGACTCTCCCACCTCAGCTACTCACCTTCACCCGCCCGGACGACTGGCACCTGCACCTGCGCGACGGCCCCGCGCTCGCCGCCGTGCTGCCGCACAGCGCCAGGCAGTTCGCGCGCGCCATCGTCATGCCCAATCTGCGTCCGCCCGTGACCACGGTGGAAGAGGCGAGAGCCTACCGCCAGCGCATCCTGGCCGCGCTGCCCGCGGGCTCGGGATTCGAGCCATTGATGACGCTCTATCTCACCGACAACACGGCGCCAGAGGAGATCGCGCTGGCGAAGCAAAGCGGCGTGGTGCATGCGGTCAAGTATTACCCGGCCGGCGCCACCACCAATTCCGATTCCGGTGTGACCGAGCTCGCGCGCTGCTTCGGCGCATTGGAAGCGATGGAAAAGACAGGTCTGCCCTTGCTGCTGCACGGCGAGGTCACCGACCCGGCGGTGGACCTATTCGATCGCGAGCAGGTATTCATCGACTCCGTGCTGCCGCAGATCACGCGGCGCTTCCCCGGGCTGCGGCTGGTGCTCGAACACATCACCACGCGCGAGGCGGCAGAGTATGTCACGGCGGCATCGGCCAACATCGGCGCCACGGTCACTGCGCATCACCTGCTCCTAAATCGCAACGCCCTGTTCGCGGGCGGGATGCGCCCGCATCACTATTGCCTGCCGGTGCTCAAGCGCGAGGCGCACCGTCAGGCATTGCTGCGCGCCGCTACCAGCGGCAACCCCAAGTTCTTTCTCGGCACCGACAGCGCGCCGCACGCGCGCCGCAGCAAGGAGACGGCCTGCGGCCATGCCGGCATCTATACGGCGCATGCCGCCATCGAGCTCTACGCCGAGGCCTTCGACGCGGCGGGCGCGCTCGACCGGCTCGAGGCGTTTGCGAGTTTCAACGGCGCGGACTTCTATCGCTTGCCGCGCAATAGCGGGACCATCACGCTGCGGCGCGAAAGCTGGCAAATCCAAGCCGCGCTTCCCCTGGGTGAAGACGAACTCGTGCCGCTGCGTGCGGGCGAGCGCCTCGCCTGGCGCCAGCAGTAAGCGCGAGCGCGGCCATGGCCACCTCCGCTCAAGCCGTCTGGGACCGATGGGAATTGCTGGCAGCGCCGATGTTCGCGACGCTCGTACCTTTGATCGAGCGCCTGCCCGAAGACCACTTCCCTACGCTTGCGGAGCTGAACCGCCTGTGCGAGGAGCGCGAGGTGGTGAGCGGCGGCGGCGAGCCGCTGGAATTCGTGCCGCAGGAGGCGAAGACCGGTGAGCCCTACGAAAAACGCGTGTTCGCCTACGGCAAGGTGCTCACGCGCGACCGCAACTGGCACGATCTGTTCAACGCGCTGGTGTGGATCACCTTTCCCAAGACCAAAGCGTCGATCAACCGCCATCATTACCGCGAAATGCAGGCGCGCGAAGGCGGCGAAGCGCGGGGCGTGGTTCGCGACGCGTTGACGCTGTTCGACGAGTCCGGTGTGATCGTCGCCTCCAGCAACGGCGGTCTGGCGCAACTGCTCACGGGCTTTCAATGGAAGGAACTGTTCTGGAACCGGCGCGAGGACGTCGTAGCCGGAATGCGCTTTCACCTGTTCGGACATGCCCTGTACGAAAAGGCGCTCAAACCCTATAAGGGTGTGACCGGCAAGTGCGTGATCATCGACATTTCCGCGAGGGAACTCGAGCGGCCGCTGCCGCAGCAACTCGCTACGCTCGACGCCCACCTCGCGCGCACGTTTGCGCAAACGGCATCGCTTGCCGCGACCGACGATTACGCGCCGCTGCCCATACTGGGCGTGCCGGGCTGGACGTCGGAGAACGAGTCCGCGCGTTACTACGACGACACGCAACAGTTTCGCCCGGGGCGCGCGCGTGAGCGCGACGCGCCGCAGGAGCGCGCCGTGACGCAAGCGAAGCAGAGTCACGGCGAGCGGCGCAAGGGCAAGAACAAATAGCACCTGGTTCCCGCCTTGCGCACGCAACGGCCGGGGCGGGGTGCAGCTCTAATGGTAAGATCAGCGTGTGAAGCTGGCCAGACGGTCGCTGCGTGCGCTAGGCACGGAGAGGAAAGTCCGGGCTCCACAGAGCAGGGTGACGGCTAACGGCCGTACGTACTAGCCAGAGGCATGCCTTTGGCGAAGACGAGGAACAGGGCCACAGAGACGAGTCGCAGCGATGGCGGCGCGAGCCGCGATTGCTGCGGGTGAAACGCGGCAACCTCCACCCGGAGCAACACCAAATAGGCGGACGATGATGCTGCTCGCTGAGTCCGCGGGTAGGTGGCTTGAGCCCTGGGGCAACCCAGGGCCTAGAGGAATGGCCGTCATAGGGAGCGATCCCCGTAACAGAACCCGGCTTATCGGCCGGCTTCACGTTTGTACGACGATTACAAAATCAAGGGCGGCCGCAGCTTAGTCATACTCAAATTAGGTGACAACAATACTGACCCATTTGCTTAGGGCGCTGCGACTGGGCCCACGCGCCGGGGGCAAATCGCCGCTGCCCGATCCAGCGCAGCCCTCCTCCGGGGCGGCGGAGGCTCGAGCGCTGTTCGACGCGGCCCAGGCGGCGTCGCGACGGGGCGAAACGGCAGCGGCGGTCACGCTCATGCAGCGCGCTGCGGCGCTCGATCCCGAGTCGCCGGCGATTCGTTATGATCTCGGCAACCTTGGTTTGAGAGGTGGCGATCTGGCGGCGGCCGAACGGGGTTTTCGGGAGGCATTGGCGTTGCATCCCAGATACCCGCTCGCGCTCGATGCGCGCATCGGGATCGCGTTGGCGCGCGCGCGCTCTGACCTTGCGCGCGGCGCGCAGCCGCGGCTCCTGCCGCCGCCCGCCGCGCCGACGCCGCGCATATCGATCATTATTTGCAGCGTCCTGCCCGAGAAGTTCGCGGCGGTCTGCGCGAGTTTTCGCTCGCGGCTTGCCGGCCTTGACTTCGAAATCATCGGTATCCATGACGCCAAGTCGCTGTGCGAGGGCTACAACCGCGGCGTGAGCAAAGCGCGTGGCGACGTTCTCGTCTTTTCGCATGACGATATCGAAATTGTATCCCCGGACTTCGCCGCGCGATTACTTCGCCATCTGCAGAGCTTTGACCTTTTGGGCGTGGCGGGAACCACCCGCCTCGTCGATGCGGGCTGGACCTCTGCCGGATGGCCGCATGTCCACGGCCACATTGCGCGGCGCGACAGTCCGGAAAACTATTCTTGTTATGTCGTCGGCATACATGCTGAAACGGTGGCGCAGGTCCGCGCCGTTGACGGCGTTCTTTTCGCGATCCGGCGCCGCGTACTGGATAAGGTCAGGTTCGACGAAGCGAGCTTCGACGGATGGCATATGTACGACATCGATTTCAGCTTTGCCGCCTACTTGGCCGGATTTTCCTTGGCGGTGTGCAACGATATCGTGCTCTTGCACGCCTCGGGCGGGGACTTCGGCGAGGCGTGGCAACGCGCCGCCGAGCGCTTCCGGCAAAAGTACGCCGGCAGGCTGGATGCGCAGGCGGCCGGCACGCCCATCGAACGCCTCGGAGCGGGTTTCCGCTCCGAGCAGGAACTGTTGCTTTTTTCCGAGCACATGCGAGCAGGCGATGTCATCGCCTAGCCGGTTCCGATAATCTGCTTTGGGCGCGCGTCGAAGGACCGGGCGGGTGCCGCCATGCGGGTCGCGCCGGGCCGTTCGGCCGTCTCTATAGGTTCAGCGTCTTCAATTCAGACAGCACGCGCTCGGGCGTAAGCTCGTTCATGCAGCGGAAATGCTTGAGCGGGCACTCGCGAGCGAAGCAGGGGCTGCACGCGATGCCGGTGCGAAGGACGCGCGCGCTCCCGCCTGGCGGCGCATACGTTAGCGGCGGGGTGTGCGCGGGGCTCGACGACCCGTATAGCGCGATGAGGGGTCTATCGAGCGCCGCCGCAACATGCATGAGCCCGGTGTCATTGCTCACCACGAGGCTCGCGCAGGACATGAGATCGACCGCGGCAGCGAGGTCGGTCTTGCCGCACAGGTTGTCGCACGCGCCGCCCGACAGCGCGCGGATTTCCTCGCCCACTTCCGCATCCTTGCTCGATCCGATCAGCCAGACGGCGTAGCGGCGCGCAGCGAGTTCTTGTGCAAGCGCGGCGAAATGCCGCGCCGGCCAGCGCTTGGCCGGACCGTATTCCGCCCCGGGGCAGAATACGGCGACCGGGCGCGAGCGGTCCAGGTTCAAGCGCGAGGTCGTGCGCGCCTTGTTGATCGGATCGACTTCTAGCCGCACCGAGGGCAGCGGACGCTGCAATTCCGCGCCCGGTTTTTCCGCGAGTTGTGCGTAGCGCTCCGCCATCAGCGGCAGCTTGGCGGCATCGAGCTTGTGTACGAGGTTCAACAGGCCGTAGCGCGATTCGCCGACATAACCCGTGCGCAACGGGATGTCGGCAAAAAAAGGGATCAGCGCCGATTTGAAGCTGTTGGGAAGCACGATGGCCTGCTCGTAGCGTCGCTTTGCCAGGTCTCGTCCCAGCTTCCAGCGCGCACGCAGTTTCAGTTCGCCATGCGCGAACGGCGACGCTATCGCCTCGCTGATTTCCGGCATGCGTGCAAGGAGCGGGCCACACCAGACCGGAGCCAGCGCGTCGATCGTAACGCGACCGAGCTTTTCATGCAGACGCCGCAGGAGCGGTTGAGCCAGCAGCGTGTCGCCAATCCAGGATGGGGTGAGGACTAGGATCTTGGGCATGCCAGCAGTCATATAGCCGGTATCTAGAGACTAGAAACTAGAAACCGGAGATGCGCCCGAGCCCTGCCAGTGCAGCCAGGCAAAGATGACCAGTTTCTAGTGCGCGCCTTTGGGCGCGGCACCCTTGTAGACGTAGTGCGTGCCGCAATATGGGCAGAGCAGGTCGCCGGCTTTGGCCACGTCGAGAAACACGCGTGGATGCATGTTCCATCCCGGGGTCGCGGGTGTTGGACAGCGCAGCGGCAGGTCCTTTTCCGTGACCCCGACGGTGCGCTCCGGATGTTGTGTGGTAGCGGACATCAGCGTTTTCCTTTTTTCGCCGCTTCGACCGCGGCAGGTTTGACCTTGCGCGCGAGCGCTTTGGGCTTGCTTGCGGCAACAGGCGTGAGCCAACTGGCGTGGCGCGCGTCGCGGCCATTGACCACTTCGAAGAAAACCTTTTGCAGCTTGCGCGTGACCGGCCCGCAGCGTCCGGCCCCGATCTTGCGGCCGTCGACCTCGCGTATCGGCGTCACCTCGGCAGCCGTGCCGGTGAAGAAGGCTTCGTCGGCGATGTACAGATCGTCGCGCGTGATGCGACGCGGCGTGACGGTGTAGCCGAGCCCTGCGGCGAGCGCGATCACGCTGTCGCGCGTGATGCCCATGAGCGCCGAAGTCAGCTCGGGCTCGTAGATGCGTCCGTTCTTGACCATGAACAGATTCTCGCCCGGGCCCTCGGCGACGAAACCGTCGACATCGAGGAGCAGCCCCTCGTCGTATCCGAGGTCAAGCGCTTCCTGGCTCGCGAGGATGGAATTCGCATAGGTGCCCGAATACTTCGCGCGGCACATCGACACGTTTACATGGTGGCGCGCAAACGACGAGGTCTTGACGCGGATGCCTTTCTCCAGGGCTCCGGCGCCCAGGTATGCGCCCCAGGGCCAGGCGGCGATGGCGACATGAACCGTGTTCCCCTGAGGCGAGACGCCCATCTTCTCCGAACCGTAGAATGCGATCGGACGCAGGTAGCATTCCGTCAGCTTGTTCGCGCGCACCACCTCCTTGTGCGCCTCGATGAGCGTCTCCTTGCCGTAGGGGATCTTCATCATGTAGATGTGGGCCGAGTTGTACAGGCGGTCGATATGTTCCTGCAGGCGGAACACGGCGGTGCCATCTACGGTCTTGTAGGCGCGTATGCCTTCGAATACGGCGAGCCCGTAGTGCAGCGAATGCGTGAGGACGTGCGTCGTCGCCGAGCGCCAGGGCACGAGCTTGCCGTTATACCAGATGTATCCGTTGCGATCGGCCATCGACATTATTTTGAGCTCCCTTCAACACTAGGTGCAAAATGGCATTTTAGCGGAAAGCGGCTGCCTTGCGCAGTGTGCCACAGCACAGAGCGGAGCAAGTGTTCGCGAAATGCCCCAAATGCAACATCGTTCTTGAAGCGGGCGACGCGCAATCGCGCGAGCGTTGTCCGGCTTGCGGCCTGGTCTTTTCCAAATACTTGCTGGCGCAGCAGGGCAGGCCGGCGCGCGCGGCCGCGTCACGCTCTGCGATCGCGCTCGGCTCGGGCGCCGACCCCGCAGCGGATCGCCCGGCGCTGCTTGGCCGGCTGCTGTACGTGCCGGCGCGCTCGAACAGCATCGTCTTCTACGGACGTTGCATCGCCTACCTGTTCTTCTTCGTCTGGGGCTGGCGTCTATATGCCATGGACGTCGGTGCTGCCGAGATCATGGGCTCGTTCATGCACCTCGTCGTGCTTCCCGTGCACGAGGCGGGGCACGTGCTCTTCATCCCCTTCGGTCGCTTCATGACGGTGCTCGGCGGCAGCCTCGCGCAGGTGCTGATGCCTCTGGCGCTGATGGGCGCTTTCGTGTACGGCCTGGGTGGCAGCCGGCGCGACAATTTTGCCGCCTCGCTCATGCTGTGGTGGGCTGCGGTTTCCATCATCGACCTCGCGCCTTACATCTGGGATGCGTTCGATCCGAAGATGATGCTGCTCGACGGGAAGACCGGCGCCGAGTCCGACGGCCATGACTGGCAGAATATCCTCGGCGACCTCGGTTTGATCAAGCGCGCGCATTTGATCGCGGGCATCGCGCACAAGCTGGGCCTGATCGTGATGCTGCTTGCGTATGCGTGGGGCGCGGCGCTGCTTTATCTGCAATTGCAGAGTCGCGGCGCAGATGCCGTCAAGGAAGATAGCTAGGGTCTGTTGACATTCAGCGCGTGAGCGCAACGCCGGCTATCGGTCTACCTTGAGTCGAAGAACGCCGGTTGCGCCGATCGCGGAATGGTGCGTTTGCTGCCATCGAATCGAAATTACACAGCTTCCTGGAACAGGCGCGTGGGCGAATACCGACGCCGCAATGCAGGTTGTCTGACACGGACGAGCTCATCCAGGAAGGCGTCCAACCCTTGCGCGCTGGATTCGGTTTCCATGGTAATCCGGGCTGGCTGGCCACTGCGGTGCCACGTCCGTCCGGATGCGCCAACGTCCCGGGCGGATGATTGCGCGAGACTCTTATGCAGATATTTTCCGATCAGGATCACAGCAGGGTAGACGAGCTCGTTCTCAAGCCTTTCGTGAACCTGGAGCAGGTTGGCGATCGCCGCGAATTTCCCGCCTTCCTCGGCGCGCGTTACCTGCAGCAACGCTTCGATCGCGGCATCGAAGGACTGGTGTCGCTTACCCAAATGCGCAGCGCAAAATCCGCCGATCTGCGGCAGCAGGTCTGCCATCTCAGGCCGCATGTCGTCCGACGCGAGACGATTGAGCAGGCCAAATATGGGGAACACGATTCTCTCTTCCTGCTCGAAATGCGGAAGGCATATACGCGCGACCCGTTTTGCGGCCTTCCCGATCGGGCCAGGTTCCGCCGATGCCGAAGCCAATGCGGCGCGTATCTCTTCGTGCTCGATTCGCAATGCTTCGGCAATACTGCAATTCGCGTTGTGTTGGTATGCCGCGTTCATGGTAAATCTTCCTTGGTGGGGCACTGTAGTCCGGGGGCGCTCATGCAGCGAGATGTCGTTGGCCGGGAACGCATTTCCTGCCGCAACGCGCAGGTCTTCGTTGCCCGACATCGGGCGGGAAGACGGCATGCGGTTTCCCGCAAGAACCATCATTTACCCGCGCCAGGCCGGCCAAGGCACTTCCGCACGCGCCCACCCATGCACTTTCCGTGCCAGCGCCATCTTCCAGTTGACTCAGCGTTCTTCTTCAGGTCGAGTTGCCATGGCGAATTTCGCGAGGACGGAATAAGCGCGGCACTTGGGCATATCCACCCCTAGATTTGGGGAGGGGCGCACGCATGGCCGTAATTGGCTTCGGCTGTAACCGCAGGTCCGGATTTCGCGTCGGCTTCCCGCCGCTACTGCACCGCTGCGTAGCGCTGACGGGCGCCGGGTAAGGGATCTGCCCGAACCGGCGGGCGAGCGCGAAATTGGCGGCATGAGGCGCACGCGCAATGCGCGACTGCCTGTGCCATGCGCGCCGGTGGAGTCGCTTGCGTCAGCCGCTCGGGCGGTACGCCCTCAAGACAGTTTGTGTTTACGGTAGGATGGTCCGTGCCATTGGTTGCCGCACCCATGCCAATCAGCCAAGAATTCTAACTAGACTCACCGGGTAACCGAGGGAAAAGAAGTCTTAATCAGGGTGGAGGAAAACGATGAAACACACGCATTCACTTCCCAAGGCGCTGCTGCTGATCATGATCATGTCGTTCGCAACCGCGGCCGTCGCGCAAAAGTCGGGCGGCACGCTGCGGGTGCCGCTGCGCGAGAATCCGGGCAGCGCTTCCTTGCACGAGGAATCTTCCGTAACGACAGTCCAAACCTTCATGCCGGTGTTCAATAATCTCATCGTGTTCGATCAGCAAGACAAGATCGCGCGCCCCGAGTCGATGAAGCCGGATCTCGCCACCGAGTGGTCCTGGAGCCCTGACCACAAGGTGCTTACGATGAAGCTCCGTGAAGGCGTAAAGTGGCACGACGGCAAGCCCTTCACGAGCGCCGATGTCAAGTGCACCTGGGACACGATCACAGGGAAGCGGGATTCCCATTGGCGCAAGAATACGCACAAGGAGTGGTATGGCAACCTCAAGGAAGTCACGGTCGCCGGGCCGTACGAGGTCCGCTTCACGCTGGGGCGAGCGCAGCCGGCCTTTCTGTCCTTTCTCGCGAGCGGCTGGTCGCCGGTATACCCCTGCCACGTCGATGGGCGCGTGATGCGGCAGAAGCCGATCGGAACCGGTCCGTTCAAGGTCGAGGAGTTCAAGCCGAACGACGTGATACGGCTCACCAAAAACCGCGATTACTGGAAACCGGGACGGCCGTACCTGGACGCCATCGAAGTGCGCATCATGCCGAGCCAGGCCACTCGCGTACTGACGTTCATAACGGGGAAAGCCGACATGTCTGGCACCTCTACCGTAAACCCGAACACCGTCAAAGATATCCGCGCGCAGGTGCCGAAAGCGGTCTGCGATACCACTGGAACCAACGTCACGGCCGCTCTGATTATCAATCACAAGGTGCCGCCGTTTGACAACCCCAAGGTGCGGCGTGCGATTTCTCTCGCGCTCGATCGCAAGGAATTCGTGAACGCCACGCTGGGTGAAGGCCGTATCGGCGGCATCATGATGTCGCCCCCGTACGGCATCTGGGGTCTCACGCCAGAACAGCTCGCGGCAGTGCCCGGATTCGGCAAGGACGTCGAGCGCAACCGGGCGGAAGCGCGCAAGCTGATGCGCGAAGCAGGGTACGGGCCCAACAATAAACTGAAGACGACTTTTATCGTGCGCATGTCGGCTTCCCACCACTTGGTGGGCGGCTCGGTCGCCGCGGATCAGCTGCGCAGCATCTACATCGAGGGGGATGTCGAGCAGAAGGAATACACGGTGTACATGGGCGCGGTCATCAAGGGGGCATACTCGATGGCCTTCGACACTACCGGCGCGGCGGTGGACGATCCGGATATCGCGTTCTACGAGGGGTACAACTGCGCATCGATACGCAATTACACGAAATACTGCAATCGCGAAGTCGAGGCGAAGATCAATGAGCAGTCCGCGACCGTCGATCCGGTCAAGCGCAAGAAACTGGTTCAGGCACTCGATCTGATGCTGCAGCAGGATGTCGCCCGGGCTGTCGTGTACCAGTCCACGAGCCCCGCATGCTGGCATCCGTATGTGAAGGGTTACGTCAGGTCAGCCAATGGCATCTACACCCACCATCGAATGGAAGATGTCTGGTTGGACAAGTGACATGAGCCTGGGGAGAGCGTTGAAACGGTGACGCAATGAGCCGGAAGGCCGTAGCGGGCGGCGACGGCACGGCGCTCCGCAAATGCGCGGAGCCCGCTCGAAGCAAGGTCCGCCCAGGCGGACTATTGGCTTACGAGCCGAAAACGGTCTTCCACAACTCCAGCGTGGCCTCGATATAGTGGACGAGCGGGCTGTGCTTTACGCGCGCGTACGGCGCGCCGTTCAATCTCTCGGCGTGCTGCAGCCGGCGGTATGCGCGATAGCCGTCGCGCACAGTCATCGCCGTCTCGAGCGGGATCAGGCCGAGTTCACCCGCCATTTTCAGAAGCGCGATGTTGCCCAGATTGCCGGTCAGCTGCGGGTAGCGGTGCGCATGCGCGAGCACCAGGTGCTGCACGATGAACTCGATATCTATCATGCCGCCGCGGTCGTGCTTCAAGTCGAACAGCGCGCTCTTGTTCGGGTGGGCGTCCTCCATCTTGGCGCGCATGGCGATGATTTCGCGCCGCAGCGCCTCCTCGTCGCGTTTGCGGCGGAGGATCCCGACGCGCTCGGCTTCGAACGCGGCGCCGACCCGGACATCGCCGGCGCAGTAGCGCGCCCGCGTCAGCGCCTGGTGTTCCCATACCCACGCCTCGTTCTCCTGGTATTGGCGAAACGCGTCCATCGAGCTCACCATCAGCCCGCTCGCGCCGTTCGGGCGCAAGCGCAAATCGGTCTCGAACAACACCCCCGAGGGCGTCGCGCTGGTGAGCCAGGTGTTGATGCGCTGCGCCAGACGCGCATACAGCTCGGGCGCGCGCGCATCGTCGTCGTCGAATAGGAAAATGATGTCGAGATCGGAGGCGTAGCCCAGTTCCTTGCCGCCCAGCTTGCCGTAACCGATGATGGCAAAGCGCGGCGTCTCGCGGTGCGGCGAGCGCAGCTGCCTCCAACACTGCTCGATCGTCATGGCAAGCATCAGGTCTGCGAGCGCCGACAGGTGATCGGCCAGGACTTCCACGCTGAGCAGTCCGGCGAGATCCTGGGCGAGGAGGCGGAATACCCGGGCGTGGTGCGCTTCGCGCAGGAGATTCATCAGACGTTCGATGTCACCCGCGTGGGGCACGAGCTGCGCGCGCAGCTCGGCGGCGAACGCGGTCCAATCCGGCGGCGCGTACAGCGTGCGCGCATCGAGCAGCTCGTCGAGCAACAGCGGATGGCGCGTGACGTAGGCAGCGGCCCAGCCCGATGCCGCCAGGAGCTGCACCACCTTTTCCAGCGCCTGGGGATATTCGTGCAGCAGCGCAAGATACGAGCCGCGCCGGCTGATGGCTTCGAGCAGGTCGAGCGTGCGCGCCAGCGCGGCGTCGGGCGCGCTGGCCTTGGACGCGAATTCGATCACGCGCGGCAGCAGGGCATCGTAGCGCTCGCGGCTCGCCTGCGGCAGCTGCGCATAGCGCGGCGAGGCGCGCGCGGCGGCGAGGCGCGCGCACGCCGCGCCGATATCGGTGAAGCCCAGCGCTGCGAGCCGCTCATGGGCCGCTGCGTCATCGAGGCCTTCGTGCCACAGGGGCGCGCAGGCGTGTTGGTCCTGCGCCGGACCGGCGAATACGCCGTCGAAATGGCGCGACACGTTTTCGCGGTGCGCATCGAGCACGTTCTTAAATTCGGCGTAGTCCGCAAAGCCCATGGCCGCGGCGACCGACTTCTGGTCTGCGCTGGTCGCGGGCAGGTCGTGCGTCTGCGCATCGTCCAGGTACTGCAGGCGATGCTCCAGGCGGCGCAGAAAATCGTAAGCCGCGCATAATTCAGCCGCGGCCGTCTCTGGCAGCAGCCCTTTTCCCTGTAGCAGCGCCAGCACTTCCAGGGTGGGGCGGGCTTGCAGATCCGGATCGCGGCCGCCGCGTATCAGCTGGAATGCCTGGGCGATGAATTCGATTTCGCGGATGCCTCCCGGCCCGAGCTTGATATGGCCGGCAAGATCGCGCCGCGCCACTTCGGCGCGGATCTGCGCATGCAGCGAGCGCATCGCGGCAAATGCGCCGAAGTCGAGATATCTCCGGAACACAAAAGGCCGCGCGACGGCGGCAAGCTCGGCCCGCAAGTCGCGACCGCCCGCGCCAGCGCCCGGTTCGCTGCCGAGGGCTCCTGCAGCCGCGCCCATGTTGCTGCTCGCTGCGACCACGCGCGCTTTGATCCACGCGTAGCGCTCCCATTCGCGCCCCTCGGCGACGAAATAGTTCTCCAGCGCATCGTAGCTGCACGCGAGCGGTCCGGAATCGCCGTTGGGGCGCAGGCGCATATCGACGCGGAACACCTGACCGTCTTCGGTGATGTCGGCGATCGCATTGATGAGCTTGCGTCCGAGCCGGGTAAAATACTCGTGGTTGGACAGCGTGCGCGCCCCGCTCGCGGCCGATACCGTTTCGCCTTCTTCCGGATAGACGAAAATCAGGTCGATGTCGGAGGAAACGTTGAGTTCGCGCCCGCCCAGCTTGCCCATGCCGACCACGATCAATTCCTGCCGCTTGCGCAGCGCCATGGGGGTGCCGTGCTGCAGTTCGAGTGCGCGGCTCAGACGGCCGAGCGCATAGCCGAGGCTCACTTCGGCCAGATCGCTCATGCTGGCGACGACCTCGGCGAGCGGCGCGCGCCCGGAGAGATCGCGCAATAGCACGCGCAGCATGACGCGCTGGCGCAGGCGCCGCAGCGCGCGCTTGAGCTCCGCCTCGTGCGCGGCCGGTTGCAGCGCAAGGAACGCGCGCATGGCGTTGGCGTCAAACACCTTATCGATGGCGGCGCTTTCGGCCGCGAACATTTCCGGCTGCGCTTGCGCCAGACGCCGCGCGAAGCGCGAATAGCCTTGCGCGTCTAGTGGGAAACCCTGATCTACAGGCATCGGTCGATAGTTTGCAGGTAAAATGACACGCGGTGAATGCTAACAGGCGCTGGGAAGACGTGAAACCCTTACTTTCCCATCTGAATCCCCTCATTCTTGCAGCGCACTTTAAATCACTTGAGACCCAAGCGTTGAGAGAATCGGTAAAGGGTGGGTTTTGTATACGTCTCCCGATCTTGGGAAGTTGCGAAATTGCAGCTTTCCAAGATCGGGAGGACAGCGGAAGCCCACTTGAGCTACTCTGTTTGATTCCGGCCTGTCCGCCCCAGGAATTTGCATCCTGATGGCGCAACTCGATCACCCGGCATCCAGCGCTACTGCGCCAGCGGCAGAGGATTTGTCGGCGCCCGCCAAGTTGGGTGTCGTGCCGAAACAAGTCGGTCTGGTGCGCAAGCTGCTGCGCTTCTTCGGCGTCGCCGCGCTTGTCGCCTACTTCGGCTTCGCCGCGGTGGTGCTCGCGCTGCAGTTCTGGGTACTGCCGCAAATCGAGGCCAATCCGCAGGCCATCGCCGAAGTGATTTCGCGCAATTTGGGCCAGCGCGTCACGATCGGCAGCGTCGACTCGGGCTGGCAGCGCTTGCGTCCCTACCTCGATCTCACCGACGTACGCTTGCACGACCAGGAGGGCCGCGTCGCGCTTTCGCTGCCCTCGGTGTCTTGCACCCTGTCGTGGGATACGCTCGCGCTCGGCAGGCTGCATTTCCACTCACTATCGCTTGACAAGCCGGAGTTGAACATACGGCGCGACAGCGCGGGGGCGCTGTATATCGCCGGGATCAAGCTCGACACGAGCGGCCCAGCCAGCGGCTTTTCCGACTGGCTGGTGACGCAGCGCGAGGTCATTGTTCGCGACGCCCAGTTGAGTTGGGACGATGAACTGCGCCAGGCGCCGAAGCTCGCGCTCGCCGACTTCAACTTCGTCATGCGCAATCGCGGCAGCCATCACCGTTTCGCTTTGCGTGCGCAACCGCCGCGCGAGCTCGCCGCGGCGCTCGACCTGCGCGGCGACCTGGAAGGCGCGACATTCGGGCAATTGCAGGATTGGAACGGCAAGCTCTATGCCGAATTGGTCTACGCTGACCTCGCGGCCTGGCGCGCCTGGATTGATTACCCGCTGGAAATCAATCGCGGGCAGGGCGGCTTGAGGCTGTGGGTCGGTTTCGCCGAAAGGCAGCTGGCGGAGATCACGGGCGACCTCGCGCTCGGCGATATCAACGCGCGCCTCGCAGCGGACCTGCCCATACTCGAAATGCGCTCGCTGCAAGGCCGCCTGTCGGCTAAGCGGGTAGACGGCGGCTACGCGATCGCCGGCAAGCAGGTGACATTGGCGCTGCAGTCCGGAGCGACGTTGCCGCCCGCGCAGTTTTCCGTGAAGTGGCTGCCCGGCGAGGGCAAGCGCGTCGAGCAGGGCGAGGTGCGCATCGACGCGCTTGAGCTGCGGCCACTGGCGTTGCTCGCCGAATACCTGCCGTTGCCGCAGCGTGTGCGCGACGTTTTGGCCGACGCCGCACCGCAAGGCAGTATTGGCGATGCGCACTTCGATTGGCAGGGACCTTTGCCGAACCCGCAGCGCTTCACGCTGCGCGGGCATTTCGACCAGCTCGGCATGCGTACCTATGCGCGGCTGCCGGGCTTCTCCGGCATCAGCGGCAATATCGACGGCAATGAAAAGAGCGGCAGCGTGCTGCTCAATTCGGTCAAGTCGAGCATCGCGCTGCCGCAGGCGTTCGTCGATCCGGTGCGCAATTTCGATAAATTCAATGCGCAGGTCGCCTGGAATCATGCGCGAGGCGCACTGCAGCTCAAACTGTCGAACATCGCCTTTGTCAATGCAGATCTGGCGGGCACCGCATTCGGCACCTATAGCACCGCGGCGGACGGCCCTGGAGTGATCGACCTTACAGCGCGGGTGAGCCGTGTCGACGCGCGCCAGGTGCCGCACTACATCCCGTTCATAGACAGGCCTGTGCTCGACTGGCTCGATCATGCGTTGCTCGGCGGTCATGCGAGCGACGTGAGCCTGCGCTTGAAGGGCGATCTGAAGGAATTTCCGTTCCAGAATGCGAAGATCGGCGTGTTCCAGATCACGGCCAACGTCGCGGACGGGACGCTGCAGTATGCCGACGGCTGGCCGACGATCGACGCCATCAACGCGGTGCTGCGTTTCGATGGCAGGCGTATGGAGATCGTCAGCAGCAAGGCGAGCGTGTTCGGCGCGAAAGTGACCCATGCGCGCGTGGCTATGCCGGACCTGTTCACGCCAGAGCGCGCGCTCGATATAAGCGGCCAGGCCGAAGGCCCGACTGCGGAATTTCTGAAATTCGTCGTGCGAAGCCCTGTGAACCGAATGATCGACGGGTTCACCGAGAAGATGAGTGCGGTCGGAAACGGCAGATTGCAGCTCAAGCTCGAATTGCCGCTTGCGCATCTGGCCGAGGCCAAAGTGGCCGGCAGCTACCAGTTTATCGGCAATCAGGTGGGTATCGATGCCGATTGGCCGCCGGTGACGCAGGTGAGCGGGCGGCTCGAATTCAGCCAAGGCGGCGTGAGCATGCGCGCAGTCAATGCGCAGTTCCTGGGCGGTCCGGCCACGGTCAGCGTCACCACCCAGCGCGAGGGCGGCATCACCGTCAATGCAAGAGGCAGCATCAACGCGAGCCTTCTGCATGCGTCGCTGGACGTGCCGCTGCTGCGGCAGCTGAGCGGCAGCGCCGCGTGGACTGCCAGTGTCAATATTCGCGATCACAGCGCCAGCGTCTTGGTCGAATCCGGCCTGCAGGGACTGGTTTCCGCGCTGCCCGCGCCGCTCAACAAGGCGTCGGCGACTGCGCTGCCGTTGCGTTTCGAGCGCACCGTTACGTTCGAGGAGCAGCGCACGGGCGTGCTGCCCTCGGCGGAGCGCAGCACGCTGGAACTGGGCAAAGTGCTGCACATGGAGTTGCACCGCGGTGCCGACAACGGGAAAATGGTGATCGAGCGCGGTGCCATCGGCATCAACGAGGCGCCCAAGTTGCCCGAGAAAGGCGTGGTCATCAACGGCAATGCGCCGACGCTCGACCTGGATCAATGGCTCGGCTTGCTCGCCGGCATGGGGGGCGCGCAGTCGCAGTTGTCCTCCCTCAACCTCAAGGTCGGCGCGCTCGACATATATGGCAAGCGCATCCACGACGTCGCCCTGCGCGCGGCTTTTCTGGGCAGCGACTGGATCGCCACGGTCGATGCGCGGGAACTCGAGGGAGACGTGCGCTGGCGTTCCGTGGGCAAGGGGCGGGTGAGCGCGCGCCTCGCGCATTTCACTTTCCCCGAACCCACACCGGGCAAGCGCGTCGACGATACGCCGCCGAAGGACCTGCCCGGGCTCGATATCGTCGCCGACAACCTGGTCGTGCGCGACAAAAAACTCGGGCGGTTGGAATTGGCGGCGTCGAACGCGGGACGCGACTGGCGCATCGAGAAGCTCAAGGTGAGCAACGCGGAAGCCCAATTGAACGCGGACGGGTTGTGGCAGGGCGCGGCGGCGCAACAGAGTACCAGCCTCAACCTCAAGCTCGATATCAGCAACCTGGGCAAGTTTCTCGATCGCATTGGCTATCCGGGCAGCATGCAGCGCGGCAGCGCCAGGCTGCAAGGCAAGCTCGGGTGGGCCGGCAATCCGCAAAGCATCGATTATGCGAGTCTTACCGGTGAAGTGTCGCTGGTCGCGGAGAAAGGACAGTTTCTGAAGATCGAGCCGGGCATAGGCAAGCTGCTCGGCATCTTGAGCCTGCAGGCGCTGCCGCGCCGCATCACGCTCGATTTCCGCGACATCTTCAGCGAGGGCTTCGCCTTCGACAACATCACGGGCAGCGCGGTAATCACCAAAGGGGTGATGCATACGCAGGATTTCGCCATGGGCGGTCCATCGGCGCAGGCTGCAATGACGGGCGACATCGACCTCGCGCGCGAAACGCAGTCGCTGCGCGTGCGCGTGGTCCCGAGCGTGGGCGACAGCTTGTCGCTGGCAGGCCTGGTGCTCGCCAATCCGATCGCGGGAGTCGGTGCGTTTCTCGCACAGCGCCTGTTCAAGGACCCGCTGGGCCAGGTGTTCGCGTACGAATACGCGGTGAGCGGCACCTGGGTCGATCCCAAGGTGGAAAAGGTCAGGCGCCAGCCGAGAAACGACGGGCCGTCGGACGGGGGCTCTGAGTAGCGAGCCCGGCCGCTGGCGGACGGGATTGCCAGCGTGAGGCCTGCAATGCAATAATTTTGGGACGAGGGGACGATGAGCCATGGCTGAAGGCAAATTCAAAGTGGCGGCAGTGCAGATGGTGTCGGAGCCCGCGGTAGACGCGAATCTGGCAGTCGCCGGCGAGTTGATCGCACAAGCGGCGCGCGCGGGCGCGCAACTGGTGGCATTGCCCGAGTATTTCTGCATCCTCGGTCTGCGCGACCGCGACAAGGTGGACGTGCGCGAAGCGGACGGGCGCGGACCGATACAGGACTTTCTCGCCGCGGCGGCGGCGAAGAACAAAGTTTGGCTGGTTGGCGGCTCCGCGCCGCTCGCCTGCGCCGACCCGAACAAGGTGCGCAATACCTGCCTCGTGTTTGACGACGCCGGCCGGCGCGTCGCGCGCTATGACAAGATCCATCTGTTCGGCTTCGACCTCGGGACGGAGCGCTTCGAAGAGTCGCGCAGCATCGAGCCGGGCGGCGACGTGGTCACTGTCGATGCGCCATTCGCCAGGCTGGGATTGTCGATCTGCTACGATCTGCGTTTCCCCGAGATGTATCGCAAAATGGGCCCGGTAGACCTGATCCTCGTGCCTTCTTCCTTCACCGCCACCACCGGCAAGGCACACTGGGAATTGCTGCTGCGCGCGCGTGCCGTCGAGAACCAGGCGTATGTGCTCGCCCCGGCGCAGGGCGGGCATCACAAGAACAATCGCGATACCCACGGCCACAGCATGGTCGTGGATCCCTGGGGCAAGGTGCTCGTCGTTCTTGCCGCAGGTGCCGGTGTGGTCACGGCTGAGGTCGATCTCGCCGAGATCGCACGCGTGCGGCGCATCCTGCCGGCGCTCACGCACCGCGTGATGTAAGAGGCAGTGATCGTGTAGGAAAAGCAACCGCTGCAAGGCGCGGATTCATCGCGCCAGCGCGCGGCAGTGCCGCATCGACGTCTCGTCGCGTAGCGTCGCGCTGAAGCTGCGACCTACGGCCGCGACCTACCCCGCTGTAGGGCGCGGATTCATCACGCCAGCGCGCGCCAGTGCCGCATCGACGTCTCGTCGCGTAGCGTCGCGCTGAAGCTGCGACCTACGGCCGCGACCTACGCCGCTGTAGGGCGCGGATTCATCGCGCCAGCGCGCGGCAGTGCCGCACCGATGTCTCGTCGCGTAGCGTCGCGCTGAAGCTGCGACCTACGGCCGCGAGCTACGCCGCTGTAGGGCGCGGATTCATCGCGCCAGCGCGCGGCAGGGCCGCATCGACGTCTCGTCGCGTAGCGTCGCGCTGAAGCTGCGACCTACGGCTGCGACCTACGGCCGCGAGCTACGCTGCTGTGGGGCGCGGATTTATCGCGCCAGCGCGCGGCAGTGCCGCATCGACGTCTCGTCGCGTAGCGTCGCGCTGAAGCTGCGACCTACGGCCGCGAGCTACGCTGCTATCAAAAACCCTATGCTGTCTGTTAACGGCGGCTGGGGCGCGCGAGCGCGCAAATTCGCCAGTGCTGTGCGGCAGTGCTAGAAATACTCCTGCGCGCATTTGATGATTGCGGTGTTTGTCTCCAGCTTTAGGCAGGCTCTTGCATCCTCGCGGGATTTTGAGCGCACAGGCTTAGCCGCGCCTGCAGCGGGCTTGCTCGCGGACGCGGCGATGCGCTCCCCGGCCGATGCCGCAGCGCTCTTGAATTGTTCGAGGAGCGAGCCGACGACGATGCCGGTCAGCCATTTTGCGGCATCCGACTCGGCCAGTTTGGCGTAGGTTTCCAGGTCGGCATCGCTCGCGCTCTGGTAGCTGAAAGCAAGGTTCTGCCAGGTCGCGTCGCGGATATTGTTCGTGGCCGCGGCGCGCTGCGTTTCGATCGCCTTGGCTACGGCGGCGGGCGTCTTTGCTCCCTCGCCGGCCATGGCCGAAGCTATCGCGTCCATGTACATGACCGAGACCTGGACGGCAAGATCGCTTGCCTTTTTCGCCGTATCGATGCGCTTGATCAGAGCCAAGCGCTGCGCGGACAGTGGGGTCTTGGCCAGAGCGCGGGCGAACCGGTCGAGCTCCGCCCGCGCCGGCGCGGCCTGCTCCAATTCCACCATGCGCTTTCCCGCCGGCGTCGATAGATCGCCAAGGACGGCTTTCAGGCGCTGCTGATCGAAATGCTTTTTCAGGTCCGCTTTCAGTCGATCCTGAAAGTTCTGCGCCGCAACGGAATCGGCTACCGCCTGCTCCAGGTTCTTTACGAAGGTGGACCGGATCTTCGTTTTGCCTTGGCCGAATTCACGGATGCCGGTGACCATTTGGCCAGGCAGCTGGCTTAGTTGCTGCTTCAACCCCGAGGTAACCAGCACATCTTCGATCAGCTTGTCCTGCGCCGGGCCCGCGAGCGGCGCGGCCTTCGCCGCAGCGGCGGGCTTTGCGCCCGCGGGACGGGCGGCGATCTTTGCGGGCGGCGGTGGCGGCGCGGCCTCCTCGAACACGAATTGCCAGACGAGCCAGACGGCGGCGAGCAGGGCTACGGCGCCCGCGACGGTCAGGATCTGCTTCTTGCTGAGGGCAAGCTTGGGAAGAGTAAGTGCCATTTGGGACTCCCTTGACGTGGCTAACGTCCTTCGACGACGGTCGAGTTCAGCTCACAAGAACCTCGCGCAGCCTATTGTAAGGCAAAAGATTGCAGATCATGGCATCCGGCGCAGCGCTCGCGCTGATGGCGTTGGCCGCGCATCGGCACGCAGCGCAAGTCTATTTCATTTTCGAAGGCAGCTTGATGGTCTCGCCGGCAATCATGAACGCGCCTCTGCCTTGATGATGCAGCGTGCGCGGGTGTTTGCGCGCGGGGTCGATCCACGCCTTCTGCACTTCGAGGATGAAAAAGCAGTAGCTGTTCGCCAGCCGCGTGTCGACGAGCTTGCATTCGAGATTGGCATAGCATTCGTCGATTAGCGGCGCGCCGACAAGCGCGGCGGTAACCGGCGTGAGCCCGAACGCGGCGAACTTGTCGAGCTTGCGCCCCGAGGCGTTGCCGCAGCGCACTACCTTGGGCGCCAGTTCCAGTGTCGGGATATTGATCACGCATTCCTTGGTCGCTTTGAGCACCTGATATGTGTAATTGCGGTCGCTGATGACGCAGCCTACGAGCGGCGGTTCGAATTCGATCATCGTGTGCCAGGACATGGCCATGACGTTGGGTTGCCCGTTGCGAGCGGTCGTGACCAGCACCACCGGGCCCGGCTCGAGCAGGCCGTAGACCTGGGACAGGGGAAAGGAACGCTTTGCCATTGCGGCGCCTCCATCGCGGCGATTATGACGGTCACCCGGACAAACTATAGCGCGTCCCCACCCGGGCGTTTCGCAAAGGTGCACGGCTTTCATTTCCGGGCGCGCGTGCTCTGCCCGATGCACTCACGCGCCGCGCGGTTCGATTTGCCCGGCGCGCTGCAATTCGACCAGCACCAATTTCTGGAACGGTAATCCAGGTCGATCGCATCTGGAGGCAACGCGCCTCATGCGGTGAATGTCAACAGACTCTAGGCACCCGCGCGCCCGACTGTGAGCCCGACCTCCTGACCGTGGGCAAGCTCCAATATGTGGCCGTCCGGATCACGCAGCAATAGCCAGTAACCGACGGGCGGACCCGAATCTTTCGGCTCGGCGGCGAGGCATCCCTCCTCTCGCGCCATCTGCGCTTTGTGTTCGATCTCCTGCCGCGACGCCAGGCCGACACCCAAGTGGGCAGGCGCAACCAACGGGGAGATCGCTTGCATGGACTCCAACAAGACGATGACGAAGGGACGCGTTTCATCGCTGAGCCAGGCGACGTGCTCGCGGCTATGGACCACGCGCATGTCTGCGTAGCGGCCATAAAATGCAATGCTTGCGGCCAAAGACCGGACCGGCAGAGCGATGTGTGTAAGCCCGATATCGACCATTGGGGCGCCTGGTGTTTGGAAAAATTGGAAAATTGGAAAATTGTGGAAAATTGGGTTGGAAAATTGGGTTGGAAAATTGGGTCAGTGTAACTTTACCGCGGTCAGGACGCGCCGAACAGCCCAGAAGAACGATATCGTGGCCTCAATATGCGGCGCGTTCAATGATGGCTGCTCGGCGCAGTCGCGGCGAAGGACGGGCGCGCGCTGATGCGGTCGAACCACGCGCATAGTTTCGGGTGCCCCGGCCGCCATTGAAAATCGGGCATGCGCGCGCCGAGCGCGAGCGCACAGGCGAGCGTGATCTGGGCGAGGTTGAGTGCGCCTTGCAGCAGCGGATGATCGATCTCCTGCTCCCACAGATCCGCCATGCGCTTGGCACGGTCTGCTTCGTGCCGCAGGATGGTCGGCGAGCGTTCGTATTGCGGCCGCGTGAGTTCGCGCACCCAGACTGCGAGTCCGTCCAGCATGCTGCGCGCGCGCGCTTCAAGACGGCGCGCCTCCCACGCCTGGTCCCCGGCGGGCAAATCGAAAGCGGGCTTGCCGTCGAGCTGATCGAGGTATGCGCAAATGACTGCGGATTCTTCGAGTCCGACGCCGTCGTCACGCACGAGATAAGGCACGCGGCCAGATGGATTGATGCTGTAGTAGGGACTATTCGCCAGGCGTGTCTGTGCCGCGACGATCTCGACGCGGTCGCCCAATCCCTTCTCGAAGACCAAGATGCGTGCAATGCGGGCATAGGGGGAACCGGGGGTGATGTAGAGCTTCATGGAGCGAGACCTCCGCGCTTTTGTCGCGCCGATTGACGATGGAGAAGATAGACAGCGTCAGTGTAACGTTAATCCGCACAGCTCACGCACGCCGCGGCAGCGTGGTACCGAGCCCCAAAACCGGCACCACGCCGCAAGGCTGCGGTTCGGTTCGAAGTCCCCACCGGCCCCCTGCGTGTCCCGCGCGAGGCGCGCGCGTCGTGCGTTGAATAGGCCATCGATCGCAGCCTGAGTCATCGTCCCCTCGAACTGAATCTTCTGCCCGGAAATCGACGCTGAGAACTTTAGGCGGCCGGTTTTGGCATCGAGCGCCGCGTCGTCAATCACGGCGCAAGGCGGATCGCCGCACAGTCCTGCGTGCACATCGAGCAGGCCGAGGAGTTCATTGCGGTGCTTCCACAGTCCCAACGAGTATCCCGAACAGTGTTCGCCGCGATCTTGCGAGGAAACGTTATGAAAACTCCCCAGGTGCTGCAGTAAGCAGCGGAAACACGCGCGCTTGGCGCGCCACGCGCAACATTTCCTCGAGTGCCTGAATATGAAACTCGGCCGACAGGTGCTCGCTGTACAGGAACAGGAAATGAGACGACAGCGCGATGTCGAATTGCCCGCTTGCGAAAGGCAAGGACGGTAACTCTCCCGCGACGTAGCGGCGTTCCTTCTTCCCCGCCTCGAAGTCGGCGAGGAAAGTCTGCATCGCGGACAGGCGACGACGCCCCAGCTGTTCCAGCGACGGAATGGCTTCCCAAACGTAGTCTGCTTGATTCTTGCGCATCTGGGCCATCACCGTCTCGAATGTTTCGAAGATGCGGCGTCTGATCCGCGCTGCGTCAAAAGCATAGGCCGGATCGACCGAGACGACATTTCCGCCGCGTTTGGTCAGGTCGCAATTGAAAGCGGCAGGGCCGTCGCCGCAGCCGATGAAGCGAAGCTTGAGCTCATCCTCGGTGAGAGCGAACATGCTGACGTATTCGTCATACGATCGTCCCCACGGCACGACGGTGTCTAAGGTAAACCCCATGGATCCTCTGCCGCTCCGTTGTCCCGCATCATCGGCGCGTCCCCTGAAGGGGGCATTGTTCGCCACGGAAACTGTTTATGGCGCTTGCCTTGAAAAAGGTGTAGCAAAAAACACCGTCCGCTTCTGCGGTTCGGTACAGGTCGGCTATGCCCTTATCGAAGTCGGCTGCGTTCATGAGCCCCGCTTCGAGGGCGGATTGCCGAATACCTTCGATCATCGCGGTAAAAGTCTTCTTTGTGAATCCTTCGACCAGTTCGGGCTTGCTCGCGTCGACGTAGACCATGCGCGGCGAGACGTGGATCTCGCTAAATCCGGCTTGCGTTAGCAAGGGGTACAGAGCCCGCCCTATCAATGCATCGCCCCTTGCCCTTGCCTGCAATTGCACCAGGCAACCAACGGCCCGGCGCGCATAATCGCTGTCCGGATAGAAGTAGGTGGAGCCATGATCGCCTTCAATCACCGTGATGGTTCCACCGGGCTTGAGGACGCATTTCAGCGCTCTCAGCGCCTCTACGGGTTGGGCCAGATGTTCGAGGACGAAGCACAGGAATACGTGATCGAATGAACCAGGCGGAAACGGCAAATGGAAGATGTCCGCCTGCCGTAGCGTCACATTATTGATGCCTGCGGCCTGAACTACCCTTCTGGCTTCGGCGACCGATGCTGCAGACACGTCTATGGACGTAATCAGCGCTTTCGGGCTATTGGATGCCAATGTGATCGTTTGCGCGCCAACCCCACACCCGGCCTCCAAAACGCTGCTTCCTTCCGCGTAGGTCGTATCCGAATGCAATAGCTGCGCGAGCGTAGACGCCTGGTCTTGCAGCCGAAGATTTTCTCTCGGATCGTAACCATGCACGTAGGCGCTGGTCATTGAGTCTGCGCAGACGATGTCGAGCGGATTGGGGTACGGGGGGCCGCAGCGACGGTCAAATTCGACACGGCGCTTCCGGCCCGTCCGCAGCAGCTAAAGTTGCGCGCCGCCATGCCTCAAGACCAGGACTGGAGTTCGATGATGTTGGCTTCGGGATCCCGCATGTAACACCAGGTGACCCGCGCACCGGTTGCGGTCTGGAGCGTGACAAGCTCTCCGACCGCGGCGCCGCCCGCAGCGAGTATCTCGCGTTGCGCGTCGCGAACGTCCGGCACCACGAATGCGATATGTCCAAAGCCCGGGCGGTTGACTTCCGGGTGAAGGGAGTCGGCGCCAATGCTGTACGAGTAGATTTCGAGCGTTGGCCCGTTGGGTCCGTGGCCCGGAAGCCGAAGATGAACGCCTTTGACAGTTGAACCTTTGACTCCGGTCCCAGCTTCCAGCTTCGGGCCCGCGTAGTTGCGCTCGGGCGGCACGGGTTCACAGCCGAAGACACGCTGATAAAAAGACGATAGCGCACGCCAATCTCGAGCAATGAGGTTCGTGTGGCCGTATTTGGCGTCTGAAATCATGTCTATTACTCGATAATTAGACGAGCGGGGACCTATGTCCACGCCCAGCGGCGCGCGCGGCCGCATGCGGCGTACTGTCAAGCGGCAACCGCTTGGACTTTAGCGGGAAAACGGGAGCTCGATAGTCGGGCATTCTAATCCGAGCCGCGACGAAGGGCCTGGAGGAACTCGGGATCACTCACAGCGTCATCCACTGTTTCTGCCAGGGATCGCGATAGGAACGCAAGCTCACTGTTCAGGATGAATGCGTCGGTAGTCTTCACGTCGCTCCTCTCCCAGCGCGCCTCCCCGCGTACTCCGCCATACACCCGGACTCGGACGTTGTAGGCGGCGGCCCCCGCATAGGAAACGAGGCCGGTCCGCCTCGACGAGGATGAGAATCCGGGGTAGGTCGAGGCCGTGGCTTTGTGCTGCATGACGAGATTTCGAGTTGGTATGTGTGGGGCTTTGTAAAGACCCTAATGTGGGGTGTGGTAAGGCAACAATACGCGCAACCCTTTGTTTCAGCAAACAGTCAGCCGCGATACGCATCCGTACGTTCACCCGATATCGCAACCATGGATGGATCCGCCATGCCGCCACCCGAACTGCTCGATCGGGTGCGCGAGCGTATCTGCGCAAACCATTGCAGCCAGCGCGCGGAGGAAGCGTGTTTACATTCGATCGCGCTGCATTGCGCATTCACGGCGTCAAGCAGCCCCGCGCATTGGACCGCACCGAGGCGGAGACTTCGCGGCCGCTTCTGGCGATGTGATGGCGCATGCCGCAGCAGCACAGCCACCCTCAACGCCTTGACCCGATTCGAGAAAAACTCTGCGCAGGACGCGCTGTCGAATTAGGTAGAATGCCCACTCCCGCCCGCATCCGGAACCCATCAATGCAGACCTCCGAAATCTCCCACGCCCAGTCGCAGCTCTTCACCACCGCCGAATCCTGCCTGCTCGCGCCGTACGACCTCGGCGAGAACAAGATTGCGCAGGTATTCGGTTCGATCATGGCGCACCGCATCGATTACGCCGATCTGTACTTCCAGTACGTGCGCTCGGAGGGCTGGAGCCTGGAGGAGGGCATGGTGAAGTCGGGCACGTTCAACATCGAGCAAGGCGTGGGCGTGCGCGCGATTTCGGGGGAGAAGACCGCGTTTGCCTTTTCCGACGATATCAGCCTTCCCGCGCTCGAAGACGCGGCGAGTGCCACGCGCGCGATCGCGCAGCGCGGGCAGACGGGCCGGGTGCGCGCGCGCGGCCGCGCCAACGTCGCGCGGCGCGGCGCCGGACGCGACCTCTACCACCAGTCCGATCCGCTCGCCTCGCTCGCGGACGCGGACAAGGTGCGGCTGCTCGAACGACTCGAAGCGCACGCACGCGCGCGCGACCCGCGCGTGGTGCAGGTGATGGCGGGGCTCGCGGGCGAGTACGAGGTGGTGCTGGTGGCGCGCGCCGACGGCTTGATGGCTGCGGACGTGCGCCCGCTCGTGCGTGTGTCGCTCACGGTGATCGCCGAAGAAAACGGCCGGCGCGAGCAGGGCAGCGCGGGCGGCGGCGGGCGCTTCGATTACGCTTTCTTCGACGACGAGCGCCTGCAGCAATATGCCGCGCTGGCGGTGGACCAGGCCCTGGTGAATTTGCGCGCGCAGCCGGCGCCCGCGGGCAGCATGACGGTGGTGCTCGGGCCGGGCTGGCCGGGTATCTTGCTGCACGAGGCGATCGGCCACGGCCTCGAGGGCGACTTCAACCGCAAAGGCAGTTCGGCTTTCGCGGGCCGCGTCGGCAAGCGCGTCGCTGCCAAAGGCGTCACCGTCGTCGATGACGGCACCATCCCGGACCGGCGCGGATCGCTCAATGTCGACGACGAAGGCAACCCGAGCCAGCGCACGGTGCTGATCGAAGACGGCATCCTGCGCGGCTACATGCAGGACAGCCTGAACGCGCGCCTGATGGGCGTGCCGGTCACGGGCAACGGGCGGCGCGAGTCCTATGCGCACGTGACGCTGCCGCGCATGACCAACACCTATATGCTGAACGGCGACAAGGATCCGCGCGAGATCATCGCCTCGGTGAAGCGCGGCCTCTACGCCGTCAACTTCGGCGGCGGGCAGGTCGACATCACCAGCGGCAAGTTCGTATTCACGGCCTCCGAAGCCTACATGATCGAAGACGGCAAGGTCGGCTACCCGGTGAAAGGCGCCACGCTGATCGGCAATGGGCCGGATGCGTTGCAGCGCGTGCGCATGATCGGCAACGACATGCGCCTGGATACCGGCGTCGGCACCTGCGGCAAGGAAGGCCAGAGCGTGCCGGTGGGCGTGGGCCAGCCCACGCTCAGGATAGACGGACTCACGGTTGGTGGAACCGCTTAGGCGGTAGGGTGGAACCGCTTAGGCGGTAGGGTGGACCCGCTTAGGCGGCAGGGTGGAACCGCCTGTCCGGCAAGGCGGAATCAACTCAACGCCTGGCGGACCTTCGACGGGCATCAGCTCCGCATCCAGTACTTGGAGCGTTCCAGCGCCCGCGCCCATCCCGCCATCAGTTCCTGCGCGCGGTAGCGCGGCATGGCCGGCTCGTAGCGGCGTCCGGGCTGCCATTGGCGGCCGATTGCGGCGGCGTCTTTCCACACGAGTGCGGCGAGCCCGGCGAGATAGGCTGCGCCTAGCGCGGTGGTCTCGAGCACTTTGGGCCGTACCACCGGCACGCCGAGGATGTCGGCCTGGAATTGCAGCAAGGTGTCGTTGACAGCGGCACCGCCGTCGACGCGCAATTCCTTCAGCCTGATGCCCGCGTCATTTTGCATCGCCTGCAGCACTTCGGCCGACTGGTAGGCAATCGCCTCGAGCGCGGCGCGCGCGATGTGCGCGCGCGTGGTGCCGCGTGTCAGGCCCTGCATGGTGCCGCGCGCGTAAGGGTCCCAATGCGGCGCGCCGAGCCCGGCGAAGGCCGGCACCAGATAGACGCCGCCCGAGTCCGGCACGCTTGCGGCGAGCGCTTCGACATCGGCCGATGAACGGATGAAACGCAAGCCGTCGCGCAGCCATTGCACCACGGCGCCGCCGGCGAATACGCTGCCCTCGAGCGCGTACTGCGCCTTGGCTCCGCGCTGCGCGCAGCGCGTGGTGAGCAAGCCGTGCGTGGATGGTACGGCTTTGGCGCCGGTATTGAGCAGCATGAAACAGCCGGTGCCGTATGTATTCTTGGCCATGCCCGCGGCGTGGCAGGCTTGGCCGTAGAGGGCCGCCTGCTGGTCGCCGGCGAGCGCGGCGATCGCAATCGGCGCGCCGAAAATCTTCTTTTGCGTCTCGCCATAGACGTGCGAGGAAGGCAGCACGCGCGGCAGCAGCGCGCGCGGCACGCGGAACAAGGTGAGCAGCGCCTCGTCCCAGTCGCCCGCGTGGATGTCGTAGAGCAGGGTGCGCGACGCGTTCGATACGTCGGTGACGTGCAGTGCGCCGCCGGAAAGCTTCCACGCCAACCAGGTGTCGACGGTGCCGAATGCGAGTTCGCCGCGTTCGGCGGAGAGCCGCAGGCCCGGGATGCGCTCGAGCAGCCAGGCGAGCTTGGTGGCGGAGAAATACGGATCGAGCACCAAGCCCGTCTTCGCGCGCACCGAGCGTGCCTTGCCGCGGCGCTTGAGAGCGTCGCACGCGCCGGCAGTGCGCCGGTCCTGCCAGACAATGGCGTTATGCACCGGCCGGCCGGACTTTCTCTCCCATACCAGCGTGGTCTCGCGCTGGTTGGCGATGCCGAGCGCCGCGATGTCGGCCGCTTTCAGTTTGGCCTGCGCGAGCGCCTGGCGCGCGACGCGCAGTTGCGAGGCCCAGATCTCCTTCGGGTCGTGTTCAACCCAGCCCGGGCGCGGGTATATCTGGCGCAACTCCTGCTGCGCGAGTGCACGCACGCTGCCGTCTTCGGCAAACACGATCGCACGCGAACTGGTGGTGCCTTGGTCGAGGGCGAGGATGTGTTTCATATCCTTATTGTTCCTTGTATGCGGATGGTTGCAATTATACGTGGCGACTCGGATCGCGCTTCGGTTGGCGTAAAGCTGTGAATTGGCAGAAAAGCAAACCCAAGCGTCTGGCACAGACATGGGTTCCACGTCGGAACTGCGGCGTTAGCACTTGCGCGGCCGGCGGCCCGTCCGCGCGGATCGTCGATTGCGCACGGATGAAAAGGCCATCCGTGCGCAATCGACGATCTTGGAGAAAGGCAACACCTAGCCTTTCGGGTTTTCCCAATAACCGCGTTTTCGGGACGGATGGTTCTTATCCGTACCGAAAACGCGGTTGGCGCGCGTAGCGCGCAATGGTCGCGCGCCGCCCTCGATGGAAGCAAGGGCTTACGTTGAGTTGCGATGAACGCCTTTGTCGAACCGCGCCATGCGGCCTTGGTGGTAAACCATGACTTCACGCGCCGCCTCTGCGCGCATGCGATTGTGTTACCATGCATCGCTCGTTTCAAGGCACATTCCCGCAGAAGCAATGCCGCTTTCCGCAGATTCTGTTTTCCGCACCCGCAAGCACAGCCGCAGCATCCGATTCGTAGGCTACGCCCGCGCCGACGGCTTGTGGGACATCGAGGCGCATCTCACCGACATCAAGCCGCAGGATTATCTGCTCGCGCCCGGCGTGCGGCCTGCCGGCAGCCCGGTGCACGACATGTGGCTGCGCCTCACCATAGATAGTCGCATGAACGTGGTGCGCACCGAAGCGTGCGTGGACGCAGTGTCCTATCCGCCGTATTGCGACGCGATCGCTCCGGCTTACGCGGCGCTCGCCGGGTTGAACCTGCTGCGCGGATTCCGCGAGGCAGTGCACGAGCGCTTCGGCGCCATGCGCGGTTGCACCCACCTGACCGAATTGCTCAACCAGTTTCCATCCGCCGCGATCCAGACGCTCGCGAGCGAGCAGCGCGACAATTACGACGACGGCAGGAAGCCGTTGCAACTGGACCGCTGTCACGCCCTCGAAACCACCGCAGAGGCTGTGCGCCATTACTATCCGCGTTGGCAGCGCGTGGCGAAGACCGAGAGCGATTGACGGCGATTGATTTTCGTCAATGCAGAGGCTCGCCGTCTGCATGATCATCTTCCCCGCGATCCAATCAGGAATTGAAAAATGAAAATCCACGAATATCAGGCCAAGGAAGTGCTGCGCAAGTACGGCGTTCCGACTCCGCGCGGCGTGCCCTGCTTCTCTGTCGATGAGGCAGTCAAGGCGGCGCAGGCTATCCCAGGCAAAGTCTGGGTGGTAAAGGCGCAGATTCACGCTGGCGGCCGCGGCAAGGGCGGCGGGGTGAAGGTGGCGAAATCCTTAGATGATGTCAGGGTTTTCGCCGGCCAGATCCTCGGCATGCAGCTGAAGACGCACCAGACGGGCCCCGATGGGCAGAAGGTGCGCCGGTTGTTGATCGAAGAAGGCGCCGACATCAAAAAGGAGCTCTACGTCGGCATGGTGGTCGATCGTGTGACGCAGAAAGTTTGCCTGATGGCTTCGAGCGAGGGCGGCATGGATATCGAGGAAGTCGCCGCGCACACGCCCGAGAAAATCCACAAGGTATTCGTCGACCCCGAATCCGGACTGAAGAGCGCCGAGGCCGACGCGCTCGCCGCGAAGATCGGCATCCCGAGCGCTTCCGTGGCGCAGGCGCGCACGGTGTTGCAGGGCCTGTACAAGGCGTTTTGGGACACCGATGCAAGCCTCGCCGAGATCAACCCGCTGGTGCTCACGGGTGACGGGCGCGTGGTGGCGCTCGATGCCAAGATAAACTTCGATGCCAACGCGCTATTTCGCCACCCGGACATCGTCGCCATGCGCGACTTGGACGAGGAAGACCTGGCCGAGATCGAGGCATCGAAATTCGACCTGTCCTACATCTCGCTCGACGGCAATATAGGATGCCTCGTGAACGGCGCCGGCCTCGCAATGGCGACCATGGACACGATCAAGCTCTACGGCGCGGAGCCGGCCAACTTTCTCGATGTCGGCGGCGGCGCCAGCGCGGAGAAGGTCACCGAAGCGTTCAAGATCATGCTCAAGAACCCGAAGGTGAAGGGCATCCTGGTCAACATCTTCGGCGGCATCATGCAGTGCGACACCATCGCCCGCGGCGTCGTGGCAGCGGCGCGCGAAGTCAACCTGTCGGTGCCGCTGGTGGTGCGCATGAAAGGCACCAACGACGAAATGGGCCGAAAAATCCTGGCCGATTCCGGCCTGCCCATCATTTCGGCCGACAACATGGCCGACGCGGCGCAAAAAATCGTCGCTGCCGTAGCGGGCAAATAGGCAATAGCCGTGGCGTACGGGGGCACCCCTTTGGGATCTCCCGCACCAGATACAAAAGGGAAACGATATGTCCATCCTGATCAACAAGAATACCCGCGTGGTCACGCAAGGCATCACCGGCAAGACCGGTCAATTCCACACGCGCATGTCGCGCGATTACGCCAACGGCAGGAACTGCTTTGTCGCCGGCGTGAATCCGAAGAAGGCAGGTGAAGAATTCGAGGGCATCCCGATCTACGCCACTGTCAAGGAGGCGAAACAGGAAGCGGGCGTCAACACCTCGGTGATCTACGTGCCGCCGCCCTTTGCCGCGGCCGCGATCTGGGAGGCGATCGACGCCGATCTGGATCTCGTGATCTGCATCACCGAAGGGATTCCGGTGCGCGACATGATCGAGATCAATGACCGCATGCGCAAGCAGGGGAAGAAAAGCATCCTCGTCGGGCCCAACTGCCCCGGCGTCATCACGCCGGACGAAATCAAGATAGGCATCATGCCGGGCCATATCCACAAGAAGGGGCGCATCGGCGTGGTTTCGCGCTCGGGCACGCTGACCTACGAGGCGGTCGGCCAGTTGATGGAACTCGGCATCGGCCAGTCGTCCTGTGTCGGCATCGGCGGCGATCCCGTAAACGGCATGAAGCACATCGACGTCCTCAAACTCTTCAACGACGATCCGCAAACCGACGCGGTGATCATGGTAGGCGAGATCGGCGGCACGGACGAGGAGACGGCCGCCCTTTGGGTGAAGGACAACATGAAAAAGCCCGTGGTCGGTTTCATCGCAGGCGCCACCGCTCCGGCGGGCAAGCGCATGGGCCACGCGGGCGCCATCATCTCCGGCGGCAAGGGCACGGCGCAGGAGAAGATCGCGGTGATGGAGGCGTGCGGCATCAAGACCACGCGCAACCCGGCTGACATGGGCAGGACCCTCAAGGCAATTCTGAAGTAGAGGCGTGCGCGATCGCAGTCACGCGGGCGCGCTTCTGCGCCGGCGCGACGAGCGCGTAATGCCGACGCGGTGGACGGCTCCCGTGTGTCTCATGCCGCCAATTTCGCGCTCGCCAACCGGTTCAGGCTCACCCCCTGCTCGGCCGCAGTCAATGCCAGAGCGCGGTGCAGTTGAGGCGGGATGCGGACTCGAAATTCGCCGCTGTAGCGTTTTTCGGCCAGCGCTTCGGGCACCGCTTCGCCGCTCGCCTGCATGTCGGCTACCACGCCGGCCACCACTTTCTGAATACCCTTGAGCGCGGCCTCGGGCGTCTTCGCCAGCCAGCTCAGCGACGGGAACTCTGCGCACAGGGCCACGTGCTCTCCATCTTCGGTCGACCAGGTCACACGGTACGTGTAGTGCTTGATGTTCATAGTTTACCTTCCAGTTTGTCTATTGCCTGCAGGACTTGCCTTACCTGATAGGGTTTGGCTTTGCCTTTCGCGTTCTGGATGTTGACACGCGGATCGCCAGGCCAGGGGGTCTTGAAAATGGCATGACTACTAGCGTCTTGCCGTGGCTTACCGAAGTAGGCTTGGCACACCTTCTTCAGATCGCCGAACCCCACATTGGCAGGCTCGCGGCGCATCTGTTCCAGAAGCTTTTTGACGCTGGCCATGACTGAATGAATGGTGCCACTATTGACACCACTTGTCAACGTACTCGGCTCGGCTAGGACACGGTTGCGCCATGCCGATTTGTTCAAGATGGCGCGCATCCTGAGACGCGCGGGGGGGCGAAGTTTTCCCTATCCCGCTGTTGGTGCTATGCCAACAATCATGGTGGCGCTTTTGTAGCTCTGAGAAAGTAGTTTTGTTGATACCTCTGAGCTGCCGGGATCGGCGAACACCTGCTGCTCGATCATTCCCTACATAGCGGAGCTTCGATCGCGTTCTCGGTCAGTTGAGTCCTGCCTAGGGCTAGATTCTTCCTAACACCCTCGCCGTCATCATCCGTACTATCATTGCAAGCGCGGACACATAACCTAAGAGCCCACAAGGTTGGCTTGCGACTAGACCAGTCATGCACTCACCCTCGGGCTCATCTCGAATGGCCGTCTCACCATGACCGACCCGCACTATCACGGCCATCGCCAACGACTCCGTGACCGCTTCATCCGGTCTGGATTCGAAGGCTTCAACGACTACGAGGTTGTCGAATTGCTGCTCACGCTCGCCATCCCGCGCTCGGACGTCAAGCAGCCCGCGAAAGCGTTGGTTGCACACTTTGGGAACCTCAGGGGCATCCTGGATGCCCCGATCGAGGAGTTGCAGAAGGTCAAGGGCATCGGGTCGGTCGCGCCGGCTGCGCTCCGGATCATTCGCGCTGCAGCGGCGCTTTACCTCCAACAGGCGGCCGAAGGTGCGGAGTGTCTGGCCGACCCGGACCGGCTCTCGGCCTTCTGGCGCATGCGCGTCGGCGCGCTGCGCGACGAGGTGTTCGAAGTGGCCTATCTCGACACCGGCTATCGCCTGCTGCGCGACGGTGTGGAAAGGCTGGAACAAGGGACGATCGACCGTGCCACGGTGTATCCCCGCCGAGTCGTCGAGTCCGCGCTCAAGCGCGGCGCTGCTGCGCTGGTCCTCGCGCACAACCATCCGAACGGTCACGTGCAGCCGAGCGAGCAGGACAAGACGCTCACTCGCGCGCTCGTCCTTGCCGCGGAGACCGTTCATCTCAAAATCGCCGACCACTTGATCATCTCGCCCGACGAGGTGTTCAGCTTTCGGAAAGCGGGGCTGCTGTGACCATCGCGCCCGCCATCCTCGAACGCTACCCGGACTTGAACAATGCGCAGCGCGAGGTGGTCGCGCATGCGGAGGGCCCGTTGCTCGTGGTGGCCGGGCCCGGATCGGGCAAGACCTACAGCATTGTGCTACGCGCGCTCAACCTGCTTCTGCTGAAGAGCGCCACGGCGAAAGAGATTGTGCTCTGCACTTTCACCGAGAAGGCAGCGTTCGAAATTCGCGACCGCATTTCCGCTGCCGCGCAGACGGTCGGCTACCCCGGCGACCTGTCGGAGCTGCGAGTCACGACCATCCACGGGCTGTGCAACCGCATCCTGACCCTGCACCGCCACCGAACCGAACTCGGCAGCAACTATGAGACGTTGGATGAACTGATGCAGCTCCTGTTTATCTTCGAACACTTCAACGAGATCATCGGCCCCGAAGAGAACGACCTCTACCTTGGCAAGTGGAAGACGCGATGGACCGCGATCGAGGGCGCACGCGGCTACTTCGACAAGATCACTGAAGAGCTGGTCGATCCCGCGCGCCTGTCCGCCACGCCAGATCCATTCACGCAAGGCATCGCCCGTGCCTATCGCGCCTACGAGACAGCCCTCTTCGCCAGCAATCGCACCGACTTCGCTCATCTACAGAGCATCGTGCACGGAATTCTCCTGCAGCCCGAGCACAGCGGCGCGCTCGCGAGCGAGATCCGTTACGTTCTGGTGGACGAGTACCAGGACACGAACTACGTCCAGGAGCAGCTCCTGCTCAAGCTCACCGCGCAGACCGGAAACCTTTGCGTCGTCGGCGACGAGGACCAGAGCCTATACCGATTCCGTGGCGCGACCGTTCGAAACATCCTCGAATTTCCCAGCCGTTTCTCGACGTGTCGCGTCGTGCGCCTCACCACCAACTACCGCTCCCACCGCGCCATCGTCGAGCGCTACGACCGCTGGATGGCCTCGGCCGACTGGTCCAACCCCGCCGGCGTGCCCTTTCGTTTCGACAAGACCATCGAGGCCGATCCGAACGGCGGGCATCCAGACTACCCGGCGGTCATCAGCATCTGGGGACGCGACGCGCGCGACGAGGCGGAGCGCTTCGCCGAGATTATCGAATTCCTCAAGCGCAGCGCGGTCATTGCAGATTACAGTCAGGTGGCTCTGCTCCTGCACAGCGTGCGGGACGACCACAGCGGCTCGTACCTCGCAGCGCTTGAGGCGCGCGGCATCCCCACCTTCTGCCCCCGGGCCCGTGCGTACTTCGAGAACGAAGAGATCCGGCTCGTAGTCGCCTGCTTCGCCGTGCTCTTCGGCTGGCACGGCGACGGGCGTGGCCAGGTGGCAGGTGCCGTGGCCGAGCTCGGGCGCTACGTGGACCAGGGGATCGTCGAGTTGGCGCAAGCCTACGCCGCGCCGCATCCGCTGGCGCTTGCGCTGCAAGCGTGGGTCGGGGAGATCGCCGCCCTCAGTGAGGGTGAGTCCCTCGACCTTCGCCCGGCTGACTACTTCTACCAGTTGCTCGCGCTGGACCCTTTCGCCAACGCGGTGAAGAACGAGAACGCCGCGCGCAACCTCGCTATCTTCTCCCAACTCCTGAACGTCTTCCAGAGCTACTACCACTACACCGTCGTCACGCACCGCAACCGTGAGTTCCTGCGCTTCCACCTCTTCAACAGCTTCCTGCGGCTGCTGCACGATGGCGGCATCAACGAGTATGAGGATCCGAACCAGCCCTTCCCCAAGGGTCACGTGCAGGTGATGACCATTCACCAGGCGAAGGGCCTGGAGTTCCCCGTGGTCGTGGTGGGCAGCCTCAGCACACAGCTTTCGAGCGCCAAAGGGATCGACCGCGACCTGGGGGCCTTCTACCACCGCCCACCCTTCGAGCCCGAGAGCCGGATCACGCTCTTTGACCGGATGCGGCTGCACTACGTCGCGTTCTCGCGCCCCCAGAAGGTGCTGGTCCTCACCGCGCACGCGACGCCCAAGGACCACTTCGGGCCCATTTGGCAGGGCCTTCCGCAGTGGCCCTACGTGGAGAAGGACCTTCTGGCGGCGCAGCGTTTCGCATTGCGCGAGCGGATGCCCGTCAAGAAGAGCTACAGCTTCACCGGCGACCTCAAGATCTACGAGACCTGCCCGCGCCAGTACCAGTTCTTCCGCGAGTACGACTTCACACCGTCCCGGTCGGCGGTGATCTTCTTCGGACTGCTGGTGCACCAGACGATCGAGGAGATTCACCGCATCGCGCTCGACGGCAAGCTCGACACGCTGGACGAGCCGCGCATCCGCGAGTTGTTCGACCGTACCTTCCGCTTTCTCTGTCTCTCCGACGTGCGGCCCATCGGCGACGCTGCGCGCGAGTCGGCCTTCCGCCAGGTCGTGAACTACTTCCGCCAGAACCGGGAGGAGATGGGGCGGGTGATTCAGACCGAGGTGGACGTCTCGCTGGAGAAAGAGGGCTACATCCTCTCCGGCAAGATCGACCTCCTGCTTGGCAGCGACGGCAAGCTGGAGTTGCTCGACTTCAAGACCTCGCCGCGTCCAAGCAACAGCCCCGCGCTGCTCGACGCCTACGAGCGCCAGCTCTGCACCTACGCCCACATCCTGGAGCGGCGCTACGACAAGCGCGTGGATCGGCTGCTGCTCTACTGGACGGCGGAGGAAAAGAAGGACAAGGCACTCATGGCTTTCCCTTACCGCCCCGAGCGGATCGACGAGGCCGGCCGCCACTTTGACCAAATAGTCGCGCGCATCCAGGCCGAGGAGTTCCGCGTGACGCAGCCGCCCGAGACGGCGATCTGCAAAGAGTGCGACCTGCGGCTCCTTTGCCATGCAGAAGGAATCATCTCCAGGGAGGCGCGGGGCTGATGAGTACAGAACGATTTCCGGAGGGGGTGGCGGTAGGCATGGAGGATTTTCGGAAATGCGGATGGAGAGACGCACTAGCCGGAGGCAAGCGTGAGGGCTACTCCGCAATGTGGCAGGCGTTCTCCGGCGCAGCGCGGCAGGCCATTGAAAACGGACAAATCGCCGAAGGCAAAGTGCTCTGGCTTCTGGCGGATGCGTGTTCCATGATGCTCCGGCCCGAGAGTCTTAACGACCCGTTCAAACCGATACTGGTCATGGATGGCAAGCGATCCGTTCTACCCGAGGATCTTGCCGTTGACAACATCGAGTTCTTCGCCCAGATCGTCGATGAAATAGATGACATATGGCTTCGGGCGCGCATCGGGGACCTCGTCTGGCTCCTTAAGCAGCCACGCGACCCAAGATTCGCCCTCGTCGCCATTGACGCCTACAGGCAGGTTCCGCTTGATACCGAAACCTGGGTGCGCGGTGGTCATGAGTGCCGGGAGCGCGCGCTGAGGCTATCCTGAAAGAGAAGCGAGCGGGATACGGGGAACGAATTGTGTCCGCACTGGGGACACAATTGACTGCAGAATTCGGTCGGGGCTTTGCGGTCCGGAACATCTTTCGCATGGTCCGCTTTGCGGAAGTGTTTCCGGATTTCAAAATTGTGTCCGCACTGCGGACACAATTGGGCTGGACTCATTTCCGGCAAATCATCGCCCTCGATGATCCTCTGAAGCGGGATTTTTACGCGGAGATGTGCCGAATCGAGCGCTGGAGTACGCGCACGCTGGAAAGGAAGCTCCAGTCCATGCTTTTTGAACGCACCGCGCTCTCCCGGAAACCTGCGAAGCTGGCGGCGCTGGAGCTCAAACAATTGCGCAAAGAGGATTTACTCACGCCCGATATGGTCTTCCGTGATCCCTACATTCTCGACTTTCTCGGCCTCAAGGACACGTATTCCGAAAAGGATGTGGAGGCGGCAATTCTCCGGGAGATGGAGGCGTTCATTCTTGAGCTGGGAGTCGGCTTCTGCTTTGTGGCGCGCCAGATGCGAATGCAGATAGATGACAAGGACTACTATCTGGACTTGCTCTTCTACCATCGCAAACTGCGCCGGTTAGTAGCCATCGAACTCAAGCTGGGGAACTTTGAAGCCGGGGACAAGGGCCAGATGGAGCTCTATCTGAACTGGCTCAAGAAATACGAATGCGAGCCGGCGGAATTTCCACCACTGGGGCTGATTCTCTGTGCCGGAAAGACTCGGCAACACGTGGAATTGCTCGAACTTGCAACGAGCGGCATTCATGTCGCTGCCTATTGGACCGAGGCCCTGCCGCAGAAGGAGCTGGAACGTAAGCTCCACGAAGCCGTTCGTCTGGCGCGCACCCGACTTATTGCAGGGAAGAAGGAATAGCCATGCCTTGTTCCGTCATCGCCTACGACAAGGACCTGCCCGAGATTCCCGGCCGCCGCCCGTGGGAGAAACCGACCTCGTTCCTGATGAAGGACGCCGCCGCGCCGACAGGTTGGCGGGAGGACACCTCGGGCCGGCGTGCGAGCCGCTTGCTGCTGGTGCCGAAAATCCGAAAAGCCGTGGACGCCTGGAGAGGAAAGGGCTACCCCGGTGTGTCGGACGTTGCCCGGCGCCTGTTCGAGTACTGGTTCGAGGAAGACCACGAGGTGGCGGGCTTCCCGGTACCCTTCCGGTACTACTTCTGCCAGCGCGAGGCCATCGAGACACTGGTCTGGCTGGTCGAGATCGCGGGCGCGCGCGACGCGCAGAAGCTGATCCAGTCCTATGCCGAGGTCTACAAGCGGGACCTGATCACCGACAACATCGTCTTCCAAACCACCATGGATGGAAGGCGGCAGATCCGTCGCTACGTGCCGGAGCTGGACGGCGAGGGCGTACAGGACCTGCCGCCGGAGGATCTGCGCCGCTTCGCCTTCAAGATGGCCACCGGCTCGGGCAAGACCTGGGTAATTGCGATGGCGGTAGTCTGGTCGCACTTCCATAAGAAGCGCGTGTCCGGGTCGGAGCTTTCGACCAACTTCCTGATCGTCGCGCCGAACGTCATCGTCTACCAGCGGCTGGAGAAGGACTTCGCCAGCAACAACATCTTCAGGCAGCTCCCCCTCGTTCCCCCGGAGTGGCGGCCGTTCGAGCCGAAGGTGATCCTGCGCGGTGAGGCCACCGAGCCGGACGCCTCGGGCAATCTATTCCTCACCAACATCCACCAGCTCTATGAGTCGCGCGACAAGGCGTGGACGCCGCAGAACGCGGTGGACGCACTGCTCGGCAGGAAGCCCGTCAAGGACCTGGCGGCCGGCCAGCGCTCCATGCTGGAGCGGGTCAAGTCGCTCAAGGATCTCATGGTCCTCAACGACGAGGCGCACCACGTCCACGACGAGGACCTGGCCTGGAGCCAGTCGCTGTTGGCGATCCACCGAGCGATGCCCAAGGGTCTCGGTCTCTGGCTCGACTTTTCTGCGACGCCGCGCGACCAAAGCTGGATGTACTTCCCGTGGACTGTTTGTGATTACCCGCTTGCCCAGGCGGTGGAGGACCGCATCGTCAAGGCGCCATTGCTTGTCACTAAGGCGGACGATCCAAAGCGCCAGAAACAAGACCCGGAAAACGTTACTAAGGACAATGTCACCGAGAAGTACGGATATTGGCTGCGTGCCGCCGTCCAGCGCTGGAAGGACCACTGGAGCGTCTACAAGAAGCTCAACACCATGCCCGTGCTGTTCATCATGGCGGAGAAGAACGTCTACGCCGACGTGCTCGGCGCGTACCTTTGGAGGACCAGGGAGTTCGGCTTCAAGGAATCCGAAGTGCTCATCATTCACACCGACTCCGAGGGCGAAATCACCAAGGGCGACCTCGAGAAAGCGCGCGCGGCGGCCCGCGACATCGACAAGCCCGAGAACAAGACCAAAGTTATCGTAAGCGTAATGATGCTGCGTGAGGGCTGGGACGTGAAGAACGTTACCGTCGTGTTGGGTCTTCGCGCGTACGAGTCCAAGATTCTCGCCGAACAGGTCATCGGCCGCGGCTTGCGCTTGATGCCGCTTGACATCGGCCCTGACCGTACGCAGACACTAGAAGTCCTGGGGACACAAAAGTTGCAGGAGTTCCTGCGGACCGAACTCGAAGCGGAAGGCGTCGGCTTCAAGACGACCAAGACCGATCCGCCGAGACCGATCATCGTCGAGCCGGTGCAGGAGCGCCTCGCCTACGACATTGCGATCCCGATCACCAAGCCGAGCTTGGTGCACGACATCCGCAAGCTTTCGGATCTCGACGTCGCAGTACTCAAACCCGTGTTCGAGCAGGAAGAACTCGCGGAGGTGTATCGGGTCAGACTGATGCTCGAGTTCGCCACCACGAAGACGGAAGTCGGCCAGGTTGATATCGGAGCCGGTGAGCTTCCGCCGCCGCAGGAGCTGCTCGGCTCCATCACCAACAAGGTCATCGACCGGGCCAAGCTCCCGAACCGGTTCGCCGAGCTCTACCCATCCGTGAGGGATTACGTCGCCACCCGCTGCTTCGGCCGGAAGGTCGACCTGGAGAGCGATGCCATTCGTTCACATCTCTCGCGGCTTGAGATCCAGGAGGGCATTGCCAAGTACCTCGCGCGAAAGATTGCCGAGCTGACTATTGATCGCCTCGCCATTGAGTTCGAACGGGCCGACTACAGGCTGTCCGAGACCAAGCCTTTTAGCTGGCGGAGAAACCTACCCCCGCTCGTCGCGAAGAAGACTGTCTTCAACTACGTGGCCACCTACAACGACTTCGAGCGCCGTTTCGCCGAGTTCCTCGACAACACAAAAAACGATGTGCTGCGCTTCGCCGCACTCGGTACCACGGAGCAGGGTGAGTCCGGCACGCAGTTCCGGGTGGACTACCTCAAACCCAGCGGTGCCATCGGCTTCTATCATCCCGACTGGGTAGTCGTGCAGGAGACGAAGGCGGGAGACGTCAACTGGATCATCGAAACAAAAGGTCGGGTGTGGGAGGGGACGACGGCCAAGGATGAGGCGATACGCGAGTGGTGCGCGCGCATCGCCGAGGCGACCGGGACCGCGTGGCGCTTCGTTCGCGTTGACCAGGTCGACTTCGACGCACAAAAGCCGGAAGCGGTTGCCGATCTCTTGCATCCACTTCCATGACAAATGCAAAGCTCGGGGCGAGAGCGCCCAACAACAGCATATGGCTGCCTAATCTGCGCGGCAGCTGATACCGCGCGTTGAAGGTCTGCTTCTTGAACAGGTTTACTTCCGCTCCGTGTCGAAGGAGCAGACGGCAAGCACCCGCTTCCGACCCTCGCTCCCGCGCTAGCTATCTTCCCCAATGGCGTTGTTGCCGCGGCGGTGAAATTGCTGACGAAGCAGCGTCACACCCCAGGCGCAAGGGGGCAGCATCATCGCGAATCCCCGCCTGAGCGCGGTGCCAGCGATCAAATGCGCCCCCTTGATCAAGCGCGAGGTCGCCGGGGATGTTTTGCCAGTCACCGCCGTCGGACTCGGCGCCGGTCTCTGCGCCAGGCGCGGGCATAATCCAGCATCGCCTGGATCTGGCGCGATGCTGCATTTCGGGCATCCGGGCGGGCAAATATGGCAAACGGGATGTGGCAAAAATTGACCGTGGTCAATGATGTATGCCGGCAGCGCTCGCTACGATGTACCAATGATTCGACCGGCTGCGTGGCGATCGGCCGGCCAAGCGGAAATTGCAGCAGTTTCGCCTACGCAAGCCCTAGATGACCAAGCACACAGGAGAGACCATGTCCGCACAATTGGAACAAGCCGCAACGGTGAGCGCAGCAGATGCCCTGGAAATGACCGACGGATTTCATCTCGTCATCGACGCCCTGAAATTGAACGGCATCGACACCGTATTCGGCCTTGTCGGCATTCCGGTCACCGACCTGGCGCGCCTGGCCCAGGCTGAAGGAATTCGCTTCATCAGTTTCCGCCACGAACAAAACGCCGGCAACGCGGCCGCGATCGCGGGCTTCCTGACGCAAAAACCCGGAATCTGCCTGACGGTGTCCGCCCCGGGCTTTTTGAACGGTCTGACGGCATTGGCCAACGCGACTACCAATTGCTTCCCGATGATCCTGATCAGCGGCTCGAGCGAACGCGAAATCATCGACTTGCAGCAAGGCGATTACGAAGAAATGGATCAGCTCGCTGCGGCAAAACCGTTCGCCAAGGCGGCCTACCGGATCAACAAAGCCGAAGATATCGGTATCGGCGTCGCGCGCGCGATTCGAGCGGCCGTGTCTGGCCGTCCGGGGGGGGTCTACCTCGACCTGCCCGGGCAATTGCTCAGTCAGACGCTAGACGCAGCACGCGGCAAGAAATCGCTGGTGCGCGTGGTGGACCCGGTACCGCGTCAAATTCCGGCCCCTGAGTCGGTTAAACGCGCGCTCGACCTCCTGAAAGGCGCCAAGCGCCCGCTGATCCTGCTTGGCAAAGGCGCAGCATACGCGCAGGCCGATGCCGATATTCGCGCGTTCGTCGAAAAGACCGGCATCCCGTATCTGCCGATGTCCATGGCCAAGGGCCTGTTGCCCGACACGCATCCGCAATCGGCTTCGGCCTGCCGCTCGTTTGTGCTCGCGGAAGCCGATGTCGTGGTGCTGATCGGCGCGCGGCTCAATTGGCTGCTTTCGCATGGCAAGGGCAAAACCTGGGGTGGGCCGAAGCAGTTCATCCAGATAGACATCGCGCCGACGGAAATCGACAGCAATGTGGCGATCGCCGCGCCCGTGATCGGCGACATCGGTTCCTGCGTGTCTGCCATGCTTTCGGGCATCAGTTCAGGTTTTGCGAAGCCGAGCACGGAATGGACCGGCGCGATTGCCGAACGCAAAGACAAGAACATGGCCAAGATGGCGGCCACGCTCGAGAAGAATCCGTCTCCGATGAATTACCACAGCGCACTGCGCGCGGTCCGTGATGTGCTGAAGACGCATCCGGAAATAAATCTGGTCAATGAAGGCGCGAATGCGCTTGATTTCACGCGCAGCATCGTCGACATGTACCTACCGCGCAAGCGCCTGGACTGCGGTACCTGGGGTACCATGGGCATCGGCATGGGTTACGCCGTCGGCGCGGCGGTCACGACCGGCCTGCCTGTCGTCGCCATCGAAGGCGACAGCGCGTTCGGTTTCAGCGGCATGGAACTCGAGACCGTTTGCCGCTACCAGCTGCCAGTCGTCACCATAGTCTTCAACAACAACGGCGTCTACAAAGGTTGCGATCCCAACCTCAATCCCAAAGGACCCGATGTGGCGGTCACGGCTTTCGTGAAGGGTGCGCGCTACGACAAGATGATCGAAGCGTTCGGCGGCGTCGGCTATCATGCCATCACGCCGGCAGAACTGGCCAAGGCATTGACAGAGGCTATTCGCGAGGGGAAACCCGCGCTCATCAACGCCGTCATCGACGAAGCAGCGGGGACCGAGAGCGGCCGCCTGACGAATCTGAACCCGAAAAAGGCCGCAACCAAGCAGTAACAGCGCATTTGTGGAATTTACGCCCCGAAGGAAGTACCCTCTGGGGACAAGGGGCGGGAAAGGGACGGGCCCAGCCTTTCCTTAGGGTCCCTTGTTCGGACTAACCAGAAAGGGCATTTGTGAACCAGGTCGTCATACCGATCAAGCTCGAGCGCAAGCGTCTTTCCGCGCTCAAAGGCCGTACGCCCGATGCAAAAGCGCTCGCCGAGGTGCGCGCGCTGCTCGGCGACGCGCCGCGCCGGCGCGATTTGCTGCTCGAGCATCTGCATAGAATCCAGGATCGCTATCACCAGCTCTCGGCCGCGCACCTGGTGGCGCTCGCGGCAGAGATGAAGCTCGCCCTGGCCGAGGTATATGAGGTCGCGACGTTCTATCACCATTTCGACGTGGTCAGGGAAGGCGAGGAGGCGCCAGCTGCGATCACCGTGCGCGTGTGCGATTCGCTTTCCTGCGAAATGGCCGGGGCGAAAGCTCTGCTCGAACAACTGCCCGGGATCCTGGGGCGCGCAGTGCGCGTGATTTCCGCGCCCTGTGTCGGCCGCTGCGAAACCGCGCCGGTGGCCGTGATCGGGCAGAACCCGCTCGCGCACGCGACCGTGGCGGGGGTGCAGCAACTGGTCGCGGCGAAGGCGGTCGAGCCCAAGTCGGGAAAGTACATCGGCCACGCCGAATATTGCAGGGGAGGCGGCTACCGCATCTTGCAGCAATGCCTCGCAGGCGAACGCGACTACCAGGAGCTGATGCGGGCGATGGAGGATTCCGGGCTGCGTGGCCTGGGCGGGGCCGGATTTCCGGCCGGACGCAAATGGAGGCTGGTGCGCGCCGAGGCCGAGCCGCGCCTCTTGGCTGTGAATATCGACGAAGGCGAGCCTGGAACCTTCAAGGACCGCTACTACCTCGAGCGCGATCCGCACCGGTTTCTCGAAGGCATGCTGATCGCTGCCTGGACCGCCGGCATTTCCGAAGTCTATATCTACCTGCGCGACGAGTACGCGGCCTGCCGCACCATCTTGGAAAAGGAGATCGCCGCGCTCAAAGCCGATCCGCCCTGCGCGCTGCCGCCTATCCATCTGCGCCGCGGCGCCGGCGCTTATATCTGCGGCGAGGAATCGGCGATGATCGAATCGATCGAGGGCAAGCGCGGCATGCCGCGCTTGCGCCCGCCGTACGTGGCGCAAGTGGGCCTCTTTGGCCGGCCCACGCTCGAGCACAACATGGAAACGCTCTACTGGGTGCGCGAAATCCTCGAGCGCGGTGCGGCCTGGTTCGCCGGCCACGGCCGCCACGGAAGAAAGGGCTTGCGTTCCTTCTCGGTCTCCGGCCGCGTGAAAAAGCCGGGCGTGCATCTGGCGCCCGCCGGCATCACGGCAAGAGAGCTGATCGAGGAATACTGCGGCGGCATGCAGGAAGGGCACAGCTTCTACGCCTACCTGCCGGGTGGCGCTTCGGGCGGCATCCTGCCTGCGTCCATGGGCGATATTCCTCTCGATTTCGACACATTGCAGCCGCACGGGTGTTTCATCGGGTCGGCGGCAGTGATCGTCCTGTCGCAGCAAGACCGCGCCACCGAGGCTGCGCGTAACATGATGAAATTCTTTTCCGAGGAGTCCTGCGGCCAGTGCACGCCCTGCCGCGTCGGCACGGCGAAGGCGCTCAAACTCCTCGAAGAACCGAAATGGAACCAGGCGCTGCTCGCCGAACTCTCACAGACCATGATCGACGCATCGATCTGCGGCCTGGGGCAGGCGGCGCCCAATCCGGTGCTGTGCGTGATGAAATATTTTGCGCACGAGATCGCATGAGCGATAGCCCTGAGAAATGCCCGGGACCCGCCGCGAATTTCGCGATGGGCAGACGCAGGGCAGTAGCAGGGGTGGTATCCCCGCTTTTTTGAGTAGGCATCTATGACTGCAACCACCAAACAGGAAATCGCAGCGCTGCCGGTGGAATTCAAACTCGACGGCAAGAGCGTGGTCGGGCGCGCGGACGAAACGATCATCGAAACGGCCAAGCACTACGGCATCGATATCCCGCACCTGTGTTACAAGGACGGCCTGCGCGCCGACGGCAACTGCCGCGCGTGCATGGTCGAGATCAAAGGCGAGCGCACGCTCGCGCCCTCCTGCTGCCGCACGCCGAAGGACGGCATGGAAGTCACGACCGACAGTGCGCGCGCGCGCGCGAGTCAAAAAATGGTGCTCGAATTGTTGCTCGCGGATATGCCAGCGGAGGCTTACACGCCCAATTCCGAGCTCGAACTATGGGCACGAAAACTCGGCGTGGGCAAGCCGCGCTTTGCGCCGCGCGCGCAGCCAACAGCGGACGATTCGCACGCGGCCATCGCCGTGAACCTGGACGCCTGTATTCAGTGCACGCGCTGCCTGCGGGCCTGCCGCGAGGAACAGGTCAACGACGTGATCGGCTACGCCTTTCGCGGTGAGCATGCGAAGATCGTGTTCGACTTCGACGACCCGATGGGCGCGAGCACCTGCGTGGGCTGCGGCGAGTGCGTGCAGGCCTGCCCGACGGGAGCGCTTGCGCCTAAGCTGCTCCAGGCAGGGCTGCCCGCGCGCAATGCGCTGCAGCTGGTCCCCGACCGCACGGTGGATTCGGTCTGTCCGTTTTGCGGCGTCGGTTGCCAGCTCACTTACCACGTCAAGGACGAGAGAATCATCCAGGTGCAGGGGCGCGATGGCCCAGCCAATCACGGGCGGCTGTGCGTCAAGGGGCGCTACGGCTTCGACTACGCGCACCACCGCCAGCGCCTCACCGTGCCGCTCATGCGCAAGGCCGGCGTGGGAAAGAGCGGCGATTTCACGCTCGATCCGGACAATTGGCGCGAGGCGTTCCGCGAAGCGACGTGGGAGGAAGCGCTGGCATTCGCGGCCAAGGGGCTATGCGATATCCGCGACCGCTATGGCAGGTACGCACTCGCGGGTTTTGGCTCGGCCAAGGGAACCAATGAAGAGGCCTATCTGTTTCAGAAGCTGGTGCGCACCGGGTTCGGGTCGAACAATGTCGATCATTGCACGCGCCTGTGCCACGCCTCGTCGGTGGCCGCTTTGCTCGAGGGCGTGGGCTCAGGCGCCGTGTCCAACCAGGTGAGCGATGTGCAATTCGCCGAAGTGGTGTTCGTCATCGGCGCCAATCCGACCGTCAATCATCCGGTGGCCGCGACCTGGATCAAGAACGCGGTGAAGAAGGGCACCAAGCTGATCGTCGCCGATCCGCGCGGCACCGAGCTCATGCGCCACGCCACCCATGTGCTGCAGTTCAATGCCGACACCGACGTCGCGCTGCTGAACGCCCTCATGCACGTGATCGTCACCGAGCGTTTGGTAAACCGGGAATTCGTGCGCGAGCGCACCTCGGGCTATGAGGCTTTGGCCGAAAATGTGAAGAAGTACAGCCCGGAGAAAATGGCGCCGATTTGCGGCGTACCGGCACAGACGCTGCGCGCGGTTGCACGGCTGTATGCGAGCTCGAAGGCGTCGATGATCCTGTGGGGCATGGGCATTTCGCAACATGTGCACGGCACGGACAACGCGCGCTGCCTGATCGCGCTCGCGCTCATGACCGGGCAGGTCGGCCGGCGCGGCACGGGGCTGCACCCGTTGCGCGGCCAGAACAATGTGCAGGGCGCATCCGACTCGGGCTTGATCCCGATGATGTATCCGGACTACCAGCGCGTCGACAACCCGGAAGCCCGCGCGCGCTTCGCCAAACTTTGGGGCGCGCCGGACCTGGATCCCAAACCCGGCCTTACGGTGGTCGAAATCATGCACGCGGCGAAGAAGAAGGATATCCGCGGCATGTACGTGATGGGCGAAAATCCGGCCATGTCCGATCCGGATCTCGATCGCGCGCGCGATGCGCTCGCCGCACTCGATCATCTGGTGGTGCAGGACATATTTCTCACCGAGACCGCCTATCTCGCGGATGTGGTGCTGCCTGCGAGTGCGTGGCCGGAGAAGAACGGTACGGTCACCAACACCGATCGCATGGTGCAACTGGGCCGCAAGGCGCTCGATCCGCCGGGTGAGGCCAAGGAGGACCTGTGGATCATCCAGGAGATCGCGAAACGCATGGGGCTCGCCTGGAATTACGGCCATGTGTCCGATGTGTTTGCGGAAATGCGCGCGGGCATCGATGCCATCGGCGGCATCACCTGGGAACGGCTCGAGCGCGATTCGGCCGTCACCTATCCGTGCATGGAAGAGGGCGATCCGGGGCAGTCCGTGGTGTTCACCGAGGTCTTCCCGACCGCGACGGGGCGCGCCAGGTTCGTTCCGGCGGACCTGATTCCCGCCGACGAGCAGCCGGACAAGAAGTATCCGCTGGTGCTGATTACCGGGCGGCAACTCGAGCATTGGCACACCGGCGCCATGACCCGCCGCGCCGGCGTACTCGATGCGATCGAACCCGAACCGATGGCGTCGTTTCATCCGCTAGACCTGGACGGTCTCGGCGTCGCGCCGGGCGATGTGGTGACGGTGGCATCGCGCCGCGGTTCGATCTCGCTCTACGCGCGCGCCGACGCAGGCACTCCGAGAGGGGCCGTGTTCATCCCCTTCTGCTATTACGAAGCGGCGGCGAACAAACTCACCAACCCCGTGCTCGACCCGTTCGGCAAGATTCCGGAGTTCAAGTACTGCGCGGTGAAGGTGACCAAGGGCGGGCCGGTCCCGGCGCATGCAAGTTTCGGCGGCGGCCAGACCATGCTTCGCCGCTGAAGGGCGCCGCTACATTCGCCACGCATTTGGTGGCTGTACCTCGTACATGGCGCGGCGTGTTGCGGCAGTTCAGACTTGGCGCAGAAGCAATGCTGTGAACACCCCATATTTCAAATCGGTACACTGTAGTCGAGCCGTGCGCGGAGATCGCGGCGCGCCCGACGCGCCTTTGAACTATCGACTGGGATGCTGGCGCAGCCAATGCCGCATCCACAATTCTTGACCGCCATCAAGGCCAGGCGCGGCGCGTGTGCCTATATTTGCCCCTCCATTCAAACACCAATGCGGAGACCACATGGCATCGGACATTGAAATCGCCCAGAAGGCGAAATTGCAGCGCGTTTCCAATCTGGCGAAGGAGAAGCTCGGCATAGGCGAAGAGCACCTCGAGCCCTATGGGCACTATAAGGCCAAGGTGTCGCTCGACTTTGTCGACAGCTTGAAGGACAAGCCCGATGGCAAGCTGATCCTGGTCACGGCGATGACGCCGACCCCGGCGGGCGAGGGCAAGACCACGACCACGGTTGGGCTTGGCGACGCACTCAACCACATCGGCAAGAGGGCGATGATCTGCCTGCGCGAGCCCTCGCTCGGGCCGGTATTCGGCATGAAGGGCGGCGCCGCCGGCGGTGGTTATGCCCAGGTGGTGCCGATGGAGGACATCAACCTGCATTTCACCGGCGATTTCTCCGCCATCGGGCTCGCCAACAATCTGCTCGCGGCGCTGCTGGACAATCACATCCATCACGGCAATGAACTCGGCATCGACGTACGCCGCATCGCGTGGAAGCGTGTGGTCGACATGAATGACCGCGCGTTGCGCGACATCGTGGTGTCGCTCGGCGGCCCTGGAAACGGCTATCCGCGCCAGGATGGCTTCGACATCGTCGTGGCCTCGGAGGTGATGGCGATCTTCTGCCTGTCCAATTCGCTCGAGGACCTGAAACAGCGCCTGGGCAACATCGTGGTCGCCTATACGCGCGAGCAAAAGCCGATCCGCGCGCGCGACTTGAACGCGCATGGCGCGATGACGGTGTTGCTGCGCGATGCGCTCGCGCCGAATCTGGTGCAGACTCTCGAGAACAACCCGGCGTTCATCCACGGTGGACCGTTCGCGAACATCGCGCATGGCTGCAATTCGGTGATCGCCACCGGAACCGCGTTGAAGCTTGTCGACTATGTCGTGACCGAAGCCGGTTTCGGCGCCGACCTGGGCGCGGAAAAATTCATCGACATCAAATGCCGCAAGAGTGGATTGCGCCCCTCCGCCACGGTGATCGTGGCCACGGTGCGGGCGATGAAGTTCCACGGCGGTGCGGACCTGAAGACCATCACGCAGGAGAATCTCCCCGCCCTAGACAAGGGCCTGGTGAACCTGGAGCGCCATGTCGACAACGTGCAGAGGGTGTACGGGATTCCGTGCGTGGTGTCGATCAACCGCTTCAACAGCGACACCGCGGCCGAAATCGAAATGCTCAAGTCGCGCATGGCCAAGCTCGGGGTCAAGGTCGTGCTTGCCACGCACTGGGCCGACGGCGGCAAGGGCGCCGTGGAACTGGCGCACATGGTGGTCGCGATGTGCGCGCAGAAATCCAGCCTCAACTTCGTCTACGAAGAAGGCGACAGCCTGTGGGACAAGGTGAACAAGATCGCGAAGAAGGTCTACCGCGCCTCCGAAGTCACCGCCGATGCGAAAGTGCGCAACCAGATCAAGAAGCTGCAGGAGGATGGCTACGGCCATTACCCGGTGTGCGTGGCGAAGACGCAGTATTCCTTCTCTACCGACGCGCAACTGCGCGGCGCCCCGGATAACCACGTGATCAATGTGCGCGAAGTGCGGCTCGCGGCCGGCGCCGAGTTCGTGGTCATGGTGTGCGGCGACATCATGACTATGCCGGGTCTGCCCAAGGTGCCTTCGGCAAGCAAGATCGACCTGGTCGATGGCAAGGTAGTCGGGTTGTTCTAATGTATCGAGGGACAAGGCCGGCGCAGTACTTGCGCCTTCCCTGGTCCCGATCCTGTCCCGACAGGCGCGCGTCGGGGAGGCTCTTTTCCGCCGCTTGCCAGCGGCGTAGCGTTCGGCCGGGAGCACCCGGCCCCGGGTTCGATTCGAGCACCAGCGGCGACGCCTCCGGGCATATCGGGATGGCGTGCCGACGCTGCTGTTGACGTGACGTCGCCGATCCCGTTCCCCTTCGATATTGCGCTCGTTGTCGATTCCCAACGCGGATGAGCGGGAACTAAACCGCTTGCGTAAACGACTAATTGAACCGGGCGCCTGGTCGCAGTGGCCGGCCGTGTCTAGGGTGAAGGAAGGCCGCCTTTATTTGCCGCAAGATTGCCCCAGACAAGCCGGCGTCTCCCGCATCCGCAAGCGCGGGCAGGACAACGACCCGCCGGTCGCGATGATGCCTAGCAAGGATTTCGGCGCGGGAATAGTTTCAGGCTTCGCGGTGTATATAGTAGGAACGCGGAATCGTTTCGTCAACGCGAAAGATTTCGCATTCATGCTACTGCGTTTACGTTAGCAAAATAGGGTGATCACAGTAGCGTGGGTAGCTGGAGAGTACATTAGATTTGTGCGCTGAAACGCTGATTGCACTGTCCGTCGCCGCGAAATGAGCGGAGCCGGCTCGGTGCCCACGATAATTCGCATTCCGAACGACATTTAGGAGGATGGATCATGAAAGCCATTGCGAAGAGCGTCCTAACCGCAGCTTCGGCTGCGCTCGTCGTCGGTGCCGTTCCCGCGCAGGCCTGGGAACCGACGAAGACGGTTGAATTTATCGTTCCTGCGGGGACCGGCGGTGGGGCCGACCAAATGGCGCGCGCGATACAGGGAATTGTCGCCAAGTACAATCTGATGAATCAGGCAATGGTGGTGATAAACAAGTCCGGTGGCGCCGGCGCCGAGGGCTTCCTCGACGTAAAGGGCGCGAAGGGCGACGCGCACAAGCTCATCATTACGCTGTCGAACTTATTCACCACGCCGCTCGCGACGGGCGTGCCGTTCAACTGGCGCGACCTGACTCCGGTCAAGATGATGGCGCTGGACGAATTCGTGCTGTGGGTCAACGCAGATACGCCGTACAAGAGCGCCAAGGACTACGTCAACGCGGCGAAGAAAGCCGGTCCGGCCAAGTTCAAAATGGGCGGCACCGGCTCGAAGCAGGAAGACCAGATCATCACCGCGGCGATCGAGCAGAAGACCGGCACCAAGTTCATTTATATCCCATACGCGGGCGGCGGCGCAGTGGCGGTGCAGTTGGTCGGCAAGCACGTTGACTCCACGGTCAACAACCCGATCGAGGCGGTGGCGCAATGGCGCGGCGGCAAGCTGCGCCCGCTTTGCGTGTTCGACGCCAAGCGCATGCCCTACAAGGACAAGATGACAGAAACGATGTCGTGGGGCGACATTCCGACCTGTAAGGAAAGCGGGCTCGACGTGGACTACTTAATGCTGCGCGGCATCTTCATGGCCGGTGGCGTGACCCAGGACCAGGTCGCCTATTACGTCAACCTCCTGCGCAAGGTGCGCGAGACGCCCGAGTGGACCGGGCTGATGAGCAAGGGCGCGTTCAATCAAACGAGCATCGAGGGCAAGGAATACACCGATTGGGTCGCTGCCGCCGAGGCGAGGCACGTCGCGCTCATGAAGGCCGCCGGATTCATGGCCGGCAGCAACTAACAACTGGTCCCAACGGCAAGTACCCGCGGCGCGCCGGCTACAACGGCGCGCCGCGTTCGCATCGGGAGGGGGCGTCTTGATGGCTAAAACAGCTGGTCAGCGTGCGGCGCTGCACAAGAAGACCGCCGAACTGGCGATCGCAGCGTGTACGTTCCTGTTGGGGGCGATCGTGGTGTTCGACAGCTGGCGCCTCGGTGCTCGATGGGCGGCGGACGGCCCGCAGACCGGCTACTTCCCTTTCTACGTTGGCCTCGTTATCTGTATTGCCTCGGCGGTCAATTTCGTCCGCGCGCTGTTGGTCAACAAAGAGAGGTACGGCGTATTCGTGGAGGTGGGGCAGCTAAAGCTGGTGTGCAGCGTGCTGGTGCCTTCGGCGGTGTACGTAGCGCTGGTCGGCTGGCTCGGGATCTACGTGCCGTCGATCCTGTATATCGCATTCTTCATGCGCTGGCTCGGCAAGTATGCGCGGTGGAAGGTGGCGCTCGTGAGCGTCGGCACCAACGCCTTTTTCTACGCCGTGTTCGAGATCTGGTTCAAGCTGCCGCTGCCGAAGGGCCCGGTCGAGTCCCTGCTCGGGCTTGGCTAGGCGCGGCGCAAGACCATCATGGATGCACTACATTCCCTGTTAGGTGGCTTCGCCGTCGCGCTTTCATTCACCAACATCGCCTTGATGTTTGCCGGGGTTACACTTGGCATCATTATCGGAGTGCTTCCCGGTCTGGGCGGCGCCAACGGCGTCGCGATCCTGCTGCCGCTCACCTTCTCGATGGCGCAAACCCCCGGTGGGCAGACCTCGGCCATCATCCTCCTGTCGTGCATCTACTGGGGCGCGCTGTTCGGCGGCGCGATCACCTCGATCCTGTTCAATATCCCGGGCGAGCCATGGTCGGTGGCGACGACTTTCGACGGCTATCCGTTGGCGCAAAACGGGCGCGCCGGCGCGGCGCTGACAGCGGCCTTCACCTCGTCGTTCTTCGGCGCGGCAGTGGGCGTGATCGTGATCACCTTTCTGTCCCCGATCGTGGCGCAGTTCGCGCTCGAGTTCGGTCCGCCCGAGTTTTTCGCCGTGTACCTGCTCACTTTTTGCGCCTTTGTCGGCATGAGCAAGGAGCAGCCGTTCAAGACGCTCGTTTCGATGATGCTCGGCTTCGCGCTCGCTGCGGTTGGCACGGACACGGTGACCGGTACCCTGCGCATGACCTTCGGCACGACCAAGCTGTTGGCCGGCTTCGACTTCCTCGTGGCGGTGATCGGTCTATTCGGAATCGGCGAGATTCTGGTGACGCTGGAGGCGGGGCTCGAGTTCAGGGGTGCATCGGCGAAAATCAATGTGAGGGTGGTACTCGATACCTGGAAGGAATTGCCGAAGTACTGGCTCACCTCGCTGCGCGCGTCGGCGATCGGTTGCTTCATGGGTATAGTGCCGGGCGGGGCGACGCCGGCGTCGTTCATGAGCTACGGCATGGCGCGCCGAATGTCAAAGGACGGCGACAAGTTCGGCGAGGGCGTGCTCGAGGGTGTGGTGGCGCCGGAGACCGCAGCGCACGCTGCGGGCACCTCGGCGCTGTTGCCGATGCTGACTCTCGGCGTGCCGGGCTCTCCCACCGCGGCGGTGCTGCTCGGGGGGCTACTGATCTGGGGGCTCGAGCCGGGGCCGCTCTTGTTCGTCGAGCAAAAGGACTTTGTCTGGGGACTGATCGCTTCGATGTACCTCGGCAACATTGCCGGCCTGATCGTGGTCCTGACCTGCGTGCCGCTGTTCGCCGCCATCCTGAGGATTCCATTTGCGGTGATCGCGCCAATTATCATTGTGATCTGCGCCATCGGCGCCTATACGGTGCACAACGCCGCCTTTGACATTTACATGATGGTGGTGTTCGGTGTCGTCGGCTACGCGTTCAAGAAGCTCTCCTACCCGCTCGCGCCGCTGGTGCTGGCGATCGTGCTGGGGGACCGGGCCGAATCCTCATTCCGCCAGGCGCTGCTGATGTCGCAGGGCGACATGTCGATTTTCTTCGCCAACGGGCTGGTAGGCTCGCTCACGGGGCTTGCACTGGTTCTGGTGTCATGGCCTCTGATCTCATGGCTGATGCAAAGGCTGCGCTGAGGGATTGCTCCAATATGACTAGATACCTCTGCGCACGCCCGTCCGGAATGCAGAAGCCATTTCGGCAATTCCGGCAAGGCCTCGAAGCCGTTAGCGCCGGCCGAACTTCCGCCTGAGTCGCGACAGCGACTCGGGTGTGAGATTGAGACCGTACGCCGGGTCTTGTTTCGGCATGCAGGCGAGGTGTTGCGGGTGCTTGCGCATGAAGTGCGACTGCCGCCCGGGCGCGTCGACTTGATTCGTTACCCCGACCCGGCGGCGTGCAGTCTAATGTTTCCTTAAGCGGGAAAGGGTTTCCGGAGTGAGGTTGAGATACGCCGCTAATTCCTTCTTGGGGATACGCTCGGCAAGCTCCGGGTGCTTGCGCATGAAGCGCGACAGTCGCCCGGGCGCGTCGAGCAAATGCAAGGTGATGGTGTGCGCCATCACCGCCGACATCAGGGCCATGACTTCGTATTCAAACCGTGCCTTGACCTCCGGGTGGCACTCGATAAACTCGACCCAATGCTGCATCGACAGCTTCGCCGCGCACACCTTGGTCACAGCGACGATGCTGTAGGGCATGGGCGTATGCAGGCGCCAGGCGGCGTAGGAGGTGTCCATGTCGGTTTCGGCGGCGAAACGCAGGATCATTTCCTTGCCTTCGGCGGTGCTGACCACGCGCTTGAGAATGCCGTCCAGAATGAATATCTGCTCCATCGCGCTGTGCCCTTGCTGCACGAGGAGGTCGGCCTTGTTGTAATTGGCAATTTCCAGTTGCGGCTCGAGGTCGGCCCAATCGGCCCGCCCCATTTCCTTGAGGATCAGGTTCTGCCTGAGTAGCAAGCGGATGGTGTTGCGCTGTGGATGGGCGTCGAGGGATGGCATACGAGTTGACCCGGAGGGATCCAACCGTCAATTAAAAGCGAAATCCTTGACCTCAGTCAAGGTAAGACTCAGGCCGTATTTTCTAGTATTGATTCTTTGGCACCTGCGGCGGATGCGACCGGCCAGGCCGGGGACCATCCGATTATCAGGGAGAAGCAGCGCGGATAACGTTGCGCCAAAGAAGCGCGCGCTGGCCGATGTCGTCATTAACCGTGACGGCCCGTCGACCGGCACGTCGAACCAGACGATGTATAAATAGTCTAACGACTTGCCGCAAAATGAATTTTGCAGCGGGCCGATCTAGCGGAGCGTGAGAGCAGGTATCCTCTCATCGGGAAACAGGTTCAGAATCGGCGCCCCGAGCGCAGCGGCGCTCGGGGCGCCGGTGTAACCAAGAGCTCATTTCAGCATTGGCGAAATGGCTCCTGCTAAGGGAGCGCGCGAGGGGATGTATTCGCTCGGTCTGGAGTGAGCCCGAAGCTGGATGGGACGGACAAAGCGGGGGTGGAGGCCCCCGCTCCCGACCTCGGGAGCCGTCCATCCGGCGCTTCAACTACGGAGATCAGCAAAATGGAAGCACTCAAAGGCGTTCGCATTCTCGACATGACCCACGTGCAGGCAGGTCCCACCTGCTCGCAGCTGCTCGCGTGGATGGGCGCGGACGTGATCAAATTCGAAAACCCGCAGGGCGATGCCACGCGCGGCCAGTTGCGCGACGTGCCCAACGCCGACAGTCTTTATTTCACCATGCTCAACTGCAACAAGCGCTCGATCACGGTGAACATGAAATCGGCCGAGGGCAAGGCGGTGTTTGTCGACCTGCTGAAAAAGTGCGACCTCATCATGGAGAACTTCGGCCCGGGCGTGCTGGACCGTTTCGGCTTCAGCTGGGAGAAGATCCACGAACTCAATCCGCGCATTGTCATGGGCTCGATCAAGGGCTTCGGCTCCAGCGGTCCTTATGCCGAGTTCAAGGCCTACGAGAACGTGGCGCAGGCGATGGGCGGCGCGATGAGCACCACGGGCGTCCCTGAAGGGCCTCCATTTGTCACCGGCGCGCAGATAGGCGACACGGGAACGGGCCTGCACCTCGCGATCGGCCTGCTCGCGGCTTTGCGCCAGGCCGAGAGGACGGGCAAGGGGCAGTATGTCGAAGTGGCGATGATGGACGGCGTGATGAACCTGTGTCGCGTGAAATTCCGCGACCACCAGCGCCTGCAGCGCGGTCCGCTCTCCGAGTATTCGGTGCCGACCTACCAGGGAATGGGCGAGGTGCCGCGCGCGGGCAACGACTCCGGCGGCGGCCAACTCGGCAACGCCGTCCACTGCAAGCCGCACGGCGCCAACGACTGGCTCTACGTGGTCGTCCAGGAAGCGGTGTGGGAAGCGCTGGCGAAACGCATCGGGCCCGAGGTGCACGTCCCGGATCTCGCAACCGACGCGCGGCTGGCCGCCATCGGCGAACGGCGCAAGAACCAGGAACTGATGTGGACGCTGATCAACAAATTCGCGGAGAATTACACCAAGCGCGAGGTCATGGAGATACTCAACGCGCTCGACGTGCCCTGCGGGCCGATCATGAGCACCGAGGATCTGGCCAACGACGAGCACGTGCGCGGACGCGACATGTGGGTCGAGCTCGACCATCCGCAGCGTGGCAAGTGGTGGAATGTCGGCATGCCGATCAAACTATCCGCGTCTCCGGCCAGAATCGAACGTTCGCCGCTCTTGGGCGAGCACACCGAGCAAGTACTGAAGGAAGTGCTGGGCTACGACGAACGCAAAGTCGCGGCCTTGAAGAGCGCGGGCGCATTCAGCGTACCGCCCAGGAAGACTGCATAGTGAGTCAAGGGGGAAAATTATGCGCGTAGCCATCGTCGGGCAGCAGGATTTCGGTAAGGCGGTCTTGGAAGCATTTCTCGCACGCGGCGACGAAGTCGCCGCGGTGTTCTGCGCGCCGGAGAAGGAGGGTGCGCGCCCCGATGCCTTGCGCGCCGCGGCGCAGGAAAAGGGGCTCAAGGTGCGACAGTTTAAATCGTTGCGCGCGCCTGAAGCGGCGCAGGCGATGGCCGAAGCCAGGGCCGACATCGGCATCATGGCTTTCGTGCTGCAATTCGCGCCGCAGGAGTTCGTCAACATTCCCAAGCACGGTACCATCCAATACCACCCGTCCTTGCTGCCCAAGTTCCGCGGCCCGTCCTCGATCAACTGGCCGCTCATCAAGGGCGAGACCGAAACCGGGCTGAGCATATTTCGTCCGTCGGACGGACTGGACGAAGGCGCGGTGATCCTGCAAAAAAGAACCCCCGTCAGCGCCGACGATACGCTAGGCACAGTCTATTTTGAGCGTTTGTTCCCGATGGGCGTGGCAGCCATGCTCGAGGCGGCCGACTTGGTCGTTGCAGGCCGGCACAAGGAAACCGTTCAAGACGAAACGCAGGCAAGCTACGAAGGCTGGTGCCGCGAGGCGGAGGCAAGGATCAACTGGGCCACGCACGTGGACTATATCCACAATTTGATTCGTGGCTGCGACCCGGCTCCTGGCGCATGGACCACGCACAATGGCGAAAAGCTGCAGTTATTCGGTTCGAAGAAGCATCTGGTTCGCACTTTCGCAGCGGTGAAGGGCAAGATCGGCGAGGTCACGGCGGTCAGCGCCACGAGCATGTTCATTACCGCGCAGGGTGGTCAGGTCGAAGTTGCCAAAGCGAAACTCGGAAGCGGCAAGAAGGTGTCCCCGTCCGATTTGGGAATTGCGGCGGGAACACTGCTCGGCAGCTGAGCTTGCGCCTGCGATTCGCGGCAAAAATCATTTTGCTGCGGTCGAATTGAGGGGTGATCGAGCAGACGTATGCCCGCGTCTAACGACAGAAGCTCATAACCTGCTGCAAGCTAAAGAAGCCAGCCGGAAGCGGGAAAGGCCTGCCGCTTCGTTGGTCGCTCCTCCGGGATCGGCTGATGGACTGTTTCGGTAATCCTGACGCACGCTCCCAAGCTCCGCAATCTCGTTGACGCTGGGCAAACTTTTCTTTCTTCCGTCCGCTGTATCGCGAGGTTCTCAGTCGCGTGGTGAGTGCCGCTTTCATTTCCCGTGTGCGCATTCGCGCTGCCGATTAGCAAAAAACATTTGACTAATCTAATAGTTAACTGCAAGAATGATCATTATGAGCCTGTTTATTAATGGGACTTAGCTGAATTACGCACGTCGATAAGCTTTATTGGACAAGCGCGAGCCGAAACCGGCAGGCGCGGGGGCACGCAATGGCGATGCCTTCCTCCCGAGACGCGGTGCGTGCGCTGTCGGCGTTTTCGGCAGTGGAAATAGCACAAGCCCCTTGGCTAATGTCGTAAAATGCTTTGACTATCGGGTAGATAGATCGGGCTTAGGCAAAAGAACATTAAGGGCGCAGGGAGCCGGCCATGACGAAGGCAGGATTTTGGAAGACCGACTGGTTCCTCGGGGTCGTCGTCGTCGTTCTAATCGTCCTCTTCAACAATATCAGCGACCTGATACCGAGTCTCGAGCGCAAAGCCTACGATCTGGGCGTGGTTGCGACCTCGCGCGCGCCGCTGGACAAGATCGCGATCATCGCCGTAGACGAGCAGAGCCTGGCCAACATCGGGCGCTGGCCCTGGTCGCGCGAAGTGCTCGCGAAAATGACGGATAATCTCGCCGGGGCTAAGGCGAAGGTCATCGCCTACACCGTCCTGTTCTCCGAACCGCAGGTCGACGCCGGCTACAACTACATCGCGAAGTTGCTCGAGATGGCCGGCGTGCATGCACCTGCCGCACCGGCGCCAACGTCTGCCGCGCCCGCGGCAACGCCCGATCAGAACGCACCTGCATCAGCCCCGCCGACCGCCGTCGGGGAATTGGGTCAGTTCGTCACGTTGTTGAAGGAGGCCGAACAGACGCTCAACACCGACCGCAGGTTGGCCGAGAGCTTCGCGCGCGCTGGCAACGTGGTGCCCATGACGCTGTTCGAGATCGGCGAACCGCGTGGAAAGCCCGACAAGCCGCTGCCGGAGTACGTCACCAAGAACAATCTGCCCCATGCTGGCAAAGGTGCCGAGGAGAGCATGCTGCACACGCGCAAGGTCGGCTTCCCGATCGAAATCATCGGTAAGGCGGCTGCGGCGCTGGGCCACCTCAACGTCACGCCTGACGTCGACGGCGGTACGCGCACCGAACCGCTGGTGCTCGGCTATTTCGACCAGACTTATCCGTCGCTGTCGATGATGGTTGCGGCCAAGAGCTTGAACCTCGGCGTAGGCGACATCAAGGTGCAGCCCGGCGAAAGAGTATCACTGGCCAAGCTCAATATCGTTACCGATCCGGCCACGCGCATGTACACCTATTTCTACAAGGACCGCGACGGCCGTCCCGCGTTCCCGGTGGACTCGTTCTACGATGTTCTGACCGGCAAGATCCCGGTGAGCAAGTATCAGGACAAGATCGTGTTGATCGGGCCGACCGCACCAGGCCTCGGCAGCGCAACCATCACACCGGTTTCGCCATCGATGCCGCCAGTTCTGGTGCTGGCACATTCGGTGTCTTCGATATTGTCGGAGCATTTTTTCATCGCGCCGGCCTGGGGATTCTGGGTGGAGATCGTGGTGTTCTTGCTCGTCGCCGCCTATCTTATCGCGCTATTGCCCCGGCTCAAGGCCGGCATGGGCGCGACGGTCACCGGCGCATTGTTTGCGCTCCTTTTGATCGTCCACTTCGTGCTCATGACCTCGGCCGCGATGTGGCTGCAACTGATGCTGCCGCTGGTGCTGCTGGTAGTCGGACACGTCCTTCTCGTCACCAAACGTTTCGTGCTCACCGAGGCCGGCAAGGTGAAGTCCGACGCCGACTCGGCCGAATCCAACCGCATGCTCGGGCTCGCATTCCAGGGGCAAGGCCAACTCGATATGGCGTGGGACAAGTTCCGCAAGGTGCCGCTTGAGGACGGCCTGATGGACAACCTGTACAACCTAGCACTGGACTTCGAGCGCAAGCGCCAGTTCAACAAGGCGGAAAACGTATTCCAATACATGGCCAACCATAATCCCAAGTTCCGCGACTTGGAGACGCGTCTGAACCGTGCCAGGGCGATGTCGGAAACGGTCATCCTCGGCGGCGGTTCAAGCCATCCCGGCGGCTCCATGTCTCTGGGCACGGGCGCGGAAAAGCCGATGCTCGGCCGCTACCAGGTGGAGAAGGAATTGGGCAAGGGCGCGATGGGCGTCGTCTACATGGGGAAGGACCCGAAAATCGGCCGCGTGGTAGCGATCAAGACCATGGCGCTGTCGCAGGAGTTCGAGGCCGACGAACTGGTCGAGGTGAAGGAGCGCTTCTTCCGCGAGGCGGAAACCGCCGGGCGGCTGTCGCACCCGAACATCGTCACCATCTACGACGCCGGCGAAGAGCACGACCTGTGCTATATCGCCATGGAGTTGTTGAAGGGCAAGGATCTGATTCCCTATACCAAGCCCGACAACCTGCTGCCCGTCGACAAGGTGGTGTCTATCATCGCGCGCGTCGCCGATGCGCTCGGCTACGCGCACAAGCAGAACATCGTTCATCGCGACATCAAGCCGGCCAACATCATGTACGAGCCCGAAGGCGATTCGCCCAAGGTCACCGATTTCGGCATCGCGCGTATCACGGATTCGTCCAAGACCAAGACGGGTATGGTCTTGGGCACGCCATCGTACATGTCGCCGGAGCAACTCTCGGGCAAGAAAGTGGACGGGCGCAGCGATCTCTTCTCGCTGGCGGTGAGCCTGTACCAGTTGTTGTGCGGCGCTTTGCCCTTCGTCGGCGAATCCATGGCGCAGCTGATGTTCAAGATCGCTAATGAGCCGCCAACGGACATCCTCTCGGTCCGCCCCGGCCTGCCGCCGGCTCTGGTGGCCTTCCTCGACAAGGCCATGGCCAAGGACGCCGACCAGCGCTTTCAGACGGGCGATGAATTTGCCGCAGCCCTGCGCGCCGCTTTCTCGGGCGGCGGCGTGGCGCCGGCCGCTGGCGCCAGGGTGGCGACTGCAGGCGGCAACGCTGCGGCGACTGCCGGCAGCAGCGGCGCCGCGGCGACGGCCCGTGGCAGCGCTCCCGACGTGGATATCAGCCTCTAGGAATCGGGACGCATGGATCTGACCCAGGCCCTGGAAATCGCCAGCCATACCGACCCTGGCATGGTGCGCTCGCATAACGAGGATTCGATCGCCTCGATTGGAGAGCAGGGTCTGGTGGTGCTGGCCGACGGCATGGGCGGCTACAATGCGGGTGAGGTCGCGAGCGGCATGGCGACTACGGTGCTCACCACTGAATTGCGGCAGTTGCTCGATGAACACGCGCCGCACGAAGTCGATCCTCAAAGCGGCCAGAAGGCCGCGCTGAAGATGCTGCGGGAGCAGATTGCGAAGGCCAACACGTCAATCTATCAGGCCTCGCAGAGCCAGCCGCAGTATGCCGGGATGGGCACTACCCTGGTGGTGGCCTTGTTCTACGACAACAGAATGATGGTCGCGCACATAGGTGATTCGCGACTGTATCGGCAGCGCGGCGACGAGTTCGTGCAAGTGACCAAGGACCATTCGTTGCTGCAGGAGCAGATCGACGCGGGCATGCTTACCAAGGAGCAGGCGAAGCTTTCTTCGAACAAGAATCTGGTGACGCGCGCGCTTGGCATCGATCCTGCAGTGGAGCCCGAGATGCACGAATATGACACCCAGCCGGGCGATATCTATTTGCTGTGCTCCGACGGGCTGTCCGATATGGTGAGCGACGAGGATATCGGCATGACTCTGCAGGCGCTGGGCGCCAACCTGAATCTCGCGGCGCAACAGCTGGTGCAGATGGCCAACGACAACGGCGGACGCGACAACGTGTCGGTGATCCTGATCAAGATTCTGCGTGAATACCCGGCCGGACAAAGGTTCGCATCGAAGCTTTTCGGATGGTTCAGATAGTACGAGGACAATGCTATGGCGAAGCTGATACTTAGTATGGACGGACTGGTGCTCAAGGAAATCCAGCTTAGCAAGGAGCGCACCACGATCGGGCGCAAGCCGCACAATGATATCCAGATCGACAATCTGGCCGTCAGCGGCGAGCACGCAGTCATCGTGACCATACTTGCAGATTCGTTCCTGGAGGATCTGGGCAGCACCAACGGCACCTTCGTCAACGGCAAGACGGTGAAGAAACACTTTCTGCAGAATAACGACGTCGTCGAACTCGGCAAATACAAGCTCAAGTACCTCAGCGAAGCGCAGCCGGGAGGGACGAAGGCGGCCGATTTCGAAAAGACCATGATATTGCGCCCCGGCGCGAGCAGGAAGCCGCCGGAGCCCAAGCCGGCTGTGGCGGTTGGGGCAGCACCGGCTCATGCCGCGCCCGCTCCGCCCGGCGTTGCCCCCGCAGCGGGCGCGAGCGCTGCAGCGGGCGCGAGCGCTGCAGCAGGCGCTGCGAGGCCGCACAGTGATACCCAGATCGGCATGGCGCCCGCTGCGCCTGCCGCTCCGGCCGCCGCCGCTCGGGCAGCCGCCGCACCTGCGCCCGCCGCCCCGGCGCGGCGTGCGATGCTGCAACTGCTTTCGGGCGCGAACGCCGGCAAAGAGCTGGAACTCACCAAGCCGCTTACCACGCTCGGCAAGCCCAGCGTGCAGGTTGCGGTGATCACGCGCCGGCCGCAGGGCTTCTTCATCACGCATGTCGAAGGCGCAAACAAACCGAGCGTCAACGGCAAGCCCATAGAAGCGCAGGCGCATGCGCTCAATGACCACGACATCATCGAGTTGGCCGGTGTGAAGGTGGAATTTTTCTTCAAGACCTGATTGCCTGGTTCTGGAGCAAGAGGGACGCGTCTTGAAACACCATATTGTAAGAATTGCGCTGGGCCTCGCGCTGACCTTGCTTTTTGTCGGACACGGCGGAAATTTCTACAACATCGGCCTCATCAGCCGGCTCGATAACATCATCTACGACACGCGGCTCGCGCTTACCATGCCCGGCGGTGTCGACCCGCGCGTTGTCATCCTCGACATCGACGAGCGCAGCCTGGACAAGACTGCGCTCGGACGCTGGCCCTGGAGTCGGGACAAGCTGTCGAAAATCGTAAAGAAGCTGTTCGACGAATACGGTGTCGTCATCGTCGGCTTTGACGTGGTCTTCGCCGAGCCGGACGAAAGCTCGGGACTGCCGGTGCTGGAGAAACTCGGCAAGGGCAAGTTGAAGGACATAGGGCAGTTCCAGGCGCAACTCAATGAACTGCGCCCGGAGCTTGACTATGACGGCGTTTTCGCCAAGACCCTTAAGGGGCGCAACGTGGTGCTGGGCTATTACTTCAACAGCGAGGAGGGCGCGGTGCAGTCCGGAGCCATCCCCGATCCGGTGCTACCCAAGGGAACGTTCCAGGGGCGAAACATCCGCTTCACCGCCTGGAGGGGCTATGGCGCCAACCTGCCGCAATTCCAGGCCAATGCCGCGAATGCGGGCCATTTCAATCCGCTGGTTGATTCCGACGGCGTGTCGCGGCGCGTGCCGATGCTCGCGGAATTCAATGGCGCCTATTACGAGGCGCTGTCGCTCGCCATGATCCGGGTGCTGGCCGGCTATCCCAAGGTAGAGCCCGGTATGGCGTCGGAGCAATACTCGAGCAAGAGCTACTCCGGTCTGGAATGGTTGAAGGTCGGCCCGGTCACCATTCCGGTGGACGAAAACGTCAGCGCGTTCATACCTTACCGCGGCAAGCGCGGCAGCTTCAAATACATTTCGCTTGCCGACGTCTACTACGACAAAGTGCCGAAGGCGGACCTCAAGGACAAGATCGCGTTGATAGGGACCACCGCTCCCGGCCTTCTGGACCTGCGTTCCACGCCGGTGGGCAGCGTATATCCAGGAGTGGAAATCCACGCCAACATGATCACCGCGATGCTCGATGGCAATTTCAAGCAGAAGCCGGCGTACATGATCGGTGCCGAGGTGGTTTTGTTATTGATCGCAGGCGTCGCGCTGGCAATGCTGCTGCCGCTGCTGAGTCCGCTTAGGGCAATGCTGCTATCGCTTCTTGCCGTCGTGATCATCACTATGCTCGATGTGATGCTCTGGACCACAGGCGGCCTGGTGTTGCCGCTCGCTTCCAGCCTGCTGATGATTGCTGCGCTGTTCGCGTTCAATATGTCCTGGGGTTACTTCGTGGAATCGCGCAGCAAACGCCAGTTCACGGAACTCTTCGGTCAGTATGTGCCGCCTGAATTGGTCGATAAGATGGCCGAGGATCCGGAGAAATACAGCATGGAAGGCAAGAGCGAAGAGCTCACCGTGCTGTTCTCCGATATCGTCGGTTTCACCTCGATATCCGAGAGCTTGCAACCGAGAGAGTTGTCGCAGTTCATCAACGACTATCTTACTTCCATGAGCATGGTGATCCGCAATAACCGCGGCACCCTGGACAAGTACATCGGCGACGCGATCATGGCATTTTGGGGGGCCCCGGTGGATGATCCCGAGCATGCGCGCCAAGGGGTCATCAGCGCGATGGCCATGCAGACCGAGCTCGACAAGCTGCGTGAACAGATGCGCGCGCGCGGCTGGCCCGATATCCGCATAGGCATCGGCGTCAATACCGGCAACATGCGCGTCGGCGACATGGGCTCGAAGCTGCGCAAGGCGTACACGGTGATGGGCGACGCGGTCAATCTCGGTTCGAGACTGGAGGGATTGACGCGCGTCTATGGGGTTAAGATCATTGTCGGGCCGACCACCAAGGACTTGGTGAAGGACGTGGTGTTTCGCGAACTCGATCGTGTCAAGGTCAAGGGTAAAGACGAGCCGGTGGATATTTTTGAGCCGATCGGTTTCGCGGGCCAGGTGGACAAGAAGGTTTTGGAGGAGATTAAGCTGTGGCACAAGGCCCTGCGGGCCTATCGTGCGCAGAGATGGGACGAAGCGGAGATGGATTTGTTCAACGCGCAGCGGATGTCGCCGGAGTGCAAGCTTTATGAGCTGTATTTCGAGCGCATCAAGCAGTGCCGCGTCGAGCCGCCCGGGGACGATTGGGACGGCGTGACCGCCTTCAAGACCAAATAGGCGTAGCGATGAAGCTGAGGGTGCTGGGGTGCAGCGGTGGAATCGGCGGGCGGCATCTGCGCACCACCTCTATGCTCGTCGACAATGATATCCTGATCGACGCCGGCACCGGCGTGGGCGACGTATCGCTGGCGGAGTTGATGCTGATCGATCACGTCTTCATTACGCATTCGCATCTGGATCACGTCTGTTCCATTCCGTTCCTGGTAGACACCGTCGGCGGCATGCGCAACAAACCGCTCACGGTACACGCCGCCGAGCCGACGCTGCAGATTCTGCGCAATCACCTGTTCAACTGGAGCATCTGGCCCGACTTCACCGAGATTCCGACGCCGGACAAACCATGGATGCGCTATGTGCCATTGGAGCTGGGCGAGGCGGTGGAGGTAAAGGGGCGCAAGATCACGCCGCTTCCGGCCAATCACGTCGTGCCGGCGCTGGGCTTTCAGATCGATTCGGGTCGTGGGAGTTTGGTGTTCACCGGAGATACCACTACCAACGATCCGCTCTGGAAGATAGTCAACAAGATCGCCAACCTGCGCTATCTCATCATCGAAACCGCCTTCTGCAACCGCGACCGCAATCTCGCGGTCACGGCGAAGCACCTGTGCCCGAGCATGCTGGCGGAGGAGTTGGCCAAGATCGAGCGCAACGTCGACGTGTTCATCACCCACCTGAAACCAGGCGAGGTCGAGTTGACGATGCAGGAGGTCGAGGATTGCGCCGGGCAGTACAAGCCGCGCATGCTGCAGAACAATCAGGTGTTCGAGTTTTGACTTCAGCCGTTACAGGAACGCTTTGGGGACACGCATGACAGGCACCAATAAAGTTGGCATAGAGACGCTGAAGAGCTTGGAACCGCTCGAGTCACTCACGGACGCGCGGCTGGAAGAACTCAGCGATCTTTGTTATATCGAGACCATCGGCCGCAATCTGGACCCCTTCCGCGCGCGCTCAATCGCCGGCCAGTCGGTGTTTCTGCTACGCGGAGAATTGGCACTCGCCTACGCCCAGGGAAGCTCCGAAGTCGTGGTCGGCGGTTCGGTCGAGGCGCGCCGCGCGTTGGGCAGGCGCCGCACGTTCGTCTCCGCGAAAGCAGTGACGGAGGTGCAGCTGTTACGCTTCGACGACGATCTGCTCGACATTATGTTCACCTGGGATCAGATGGCCAAGCAGGAAAAGGCCGCGGTACAGCAGGCCGCCGAGCGGCCCGCCAACGGCGCGGACTGGAGCGTGCTCTCGGGGATGTTCGGAATCAACAACCTGCGCTTCGGCGCCTTTTCCCAATTGCCTCCGGCGCATATCGACGAACTGTTGCGGCGCTTCGAGCGCGTAGAATCGAAGAAAGGTGAGCTAATCATCCGCGAGGGCACGGAAGGCGATTTCTATTACCTGGTCGAGTCTGGCAGGTGCCAGGTTGAACGCATGATCGGCGGGGTCAGCATGACGCTGGCGGAACTGAAAAGCGGCGATACCTTCGGCGAGGAAGCGCTCGCGTCGGAGTCGAAGCGCAATGCCACCGTCACCATGAAAACGGACGGCAGCCTATTGCGCCTCTCCAAGCAGGATTTCAACGCGCTATTGCGCGAGCCGCTGCTGCGCGGGCTCAGCATGGAGCAGGCCAAACAGAAGGTGCTGGGCGGCGCCGAGTGGATCGACGTGCGCTATCCGTCGGAATACCAATACGACAAACTGCCCGGAGCGGTCAACATTCCGCTGTCTGAAATCCGCAATGCGATCGGCGCGTTGGACATGGACAAGGAATATGTGGTTTATTGCCAGAGCGGCCGGCGCAGTTCGGCCGCCGCGTTCCTGCTGGCGCAGCGCGGCTACCGCGTCTACGTGCTCGAAGGCGGGCTCTGGGGCGGGGATCGGTTGCCATGAGAGCGGAGGGAGGCGCGTGGGGGAGGCGCGTGGCGGGGCGGCAGGGAATTCAGCCCCGATGCGCGGCACGAAGCAGAGGTTTCTTGTCGAATAGTTTATAGTGTGCATTGTGCAGTTGCAGCCGCGGCCACCGGCTTAGCGGATCGATTGACGAGGTCACCATGAGTGCAGTTTTGAATACCCCACCGATCGCGGCCACGGGATCGGCCGACGTCAATGCGCGGTTGATGTTCTCGAAAAATCTGCAAGGCGTCACCAACAAGATCCACGCCACCGCGAACATCGACGAGATCATGCTCGAGGTCTCATCGGACATCTGCAATCTATTCAACGCCGACCGCCTCACGATCTACATCGTCGGCGAGGACAAGCAGTCCATCGTGTCCAAGGTCAAGACCGGGCTTAATTCATTCAAGGACTTGAAGCTGCCGATAGCCGAACATTCGATCGGCGGCTACGTCGCCTTCTCCAAGAAGATGATCAACATCAAGGATGTCTACGATGAGGTCGAGCTGAAGTCGATCAACCCCAATTTGCGCTTCCTGCAGGAAGTGGATAAGCGCACCGGTTACCGCACCAAGCAGATGCTGGTGGCGCCAGTGGTCGATACCGATGAACTGATCGGCGTCATCCAGATCATCAACAATAGAGCCGGCGTACCGTTCACCTCGCTGATGGAAGAAGGCGTGAAAGAGCTGGCGCAGACGCTGGCCATCGCGTTCAAGCAACGGCAGAAGACCCAGGTAATCAAGACAAAATACGATTTTCTCGTGAGCGACGCGGTGATATCGCCGGCAGAGTTCGACCTGGCCGCGCGCTCCGCGCGCAAGAAGGCGGTGGATATCGAACAGGTGCTGATCGAAGAGTTCCAAGTCAAGCTGCCGGCGATCGGTCAAGCGCTGTCCAAATTCTTCGGCGTGCCCTATGAGCCATTCAAAGCCGACCGCATCAAGCCCCCGGACCTGCTGAAGAACCTGAAGCGTGAATACGTAGAGCAGAACCAATGGGTGCCTATCGATGACAGCAAGGATGGCGTGGTCGTGTTGTGCCTCGATCCGGAGCGCGTGAAGAGTTCGCGCATCGTGCAAAACGTGTTTCCGAAGAGCAAGCTCGCGTACCGCGTGACCACGCAGCGCGAGTTCAAGGAGACGCTCAACATCTTTTACGGCGCCGAAGTGGTCGATACCGGCGATATTGGCGATTTGCTCTCGGGGCTGGAGGACGACGAGGAGGGGGCGGGCGAAGGCACCGGAGACGACCTGTCGCAGGCCGCCGACAACGAGCTGGTGAAACTTGTCAACAAGATCATCATCGACGCGTACAACCAGAACGCGTCGGACATCCATATCGAGTCCTATCCGGGCAAGGGGAAAACCGAGATCCGCTTCAGGAAGGACGGCTCGCTCGCTCCGTATATCGAGGTGCCGGCCTCGTACCGCAATGCCATCGTCGCGCGCGTGAAGATCATGTGCGATCTGGACATTTCGGAGAAGCGCCGGCCGCAGGACGGCAAGATTAAGTTCAAGAAATTCGGTCCGCTCGACATCGAACTGCGCGTCGCCACCATTCCGACCCAGGGCGGGGTCGAGGATATCGTCATGCGTATCCTCGCCGCCGGCGAGCCGATTCCGCTCGATAAACTCGGCCTCACGCCGCACAATTTGGATACACTGAAGACCGTCGTGAGCAAGCCCTACGGTCTGTTTTTCGTCTGCGGCCCGACCGGATCGGGAAAAACCACCACGCTGCACTCGGTGCTGAAGCACCTCAATACACCGGACACCAAGATCTGGACCGCGGAGGATCCGGTCGAAATTACGCAAAAAGGCCTGCGCCAGGTCCAGGTGAACAAGAAGGCGGGGCTCGACTTCGCCATGGTGATGAAGGCGTTCCTGCGCGCCGATCCGGACATCATCATGGTGGGTGAGATGCGCGACAAGGAAACCGTTTCCACCGGCATCGAGGCCTCGCTCACCGGCCACCTGGTGTTCGCCACGCTGCATACCAACAGCGCGCCGGAGTCGATCATCCGCCTGCTCGACATGGGCATGGATCCGTTCAACTTCTCCGACGCCTTGCTCGGCATTCTGGCGCAGCGGTTGGCAAAACGCCTGTGCGCGAAATGCAAACAAGCCTACAGCCCCGCTCCCGAGGAAATGAAGGCGTTCCTGACAGAATACTGCAGCGAACTCGTCAATACCAAGACCTTCAAGCAAAACCCCAAAGAGGGATACGAAAACGTGTACAAGGATTGGGTAAAGAACTACGCCAATGACAAGGGTCAGTTCACCATGTACAAGAAGATCGGCTGCGAGGTCTGCGGCGGCAGCGGCTACAAGGGGCGCGTCGGCCTGCACGAATTGCTGGTCGGCACCGATCCGCTGAAGAAGCTGATCCAGGAGCATGCGCGCGTGGCCGAAATGCTGGCCTGCTGCCTGGACGAAGGGATGCGCACCCTGAAAATGGATGGCATGGAAAAGGTCCTGATGGGGCTCACCGACCTGCCTACCGTACGCTCGGTTTGCATCAAGTAGCCCGGCCGCCGATGGGGAGGGCATAACGTGGCGGTGGCGCGCGACGGCCAGGGTGCCGCGACCCAGACGGTGGAAGACCTGTTTCAGCGGCTGGAGCAGCTCAACGACATCGGCGCGTCGCTGTCGGCCGAACGCGACATCAACCGGCTTCTGGAAAGCATCCTGCTGGCTGCCAAAGCGATCACGCGTGCCGACGGCGGCACGCTCTACCTGCTGACCGAAGAGGACGGTACCAAGCGCCTGAAATTCGAGATCATGCGCACCCACTCGCTCAGTATCGCGATGGGCGGCACCACTGGCACCCCGATCCCGTTCTATCCGATCCATCTGTACAACAAGGACGGCGAACCGAATAATCAGATGGTGGCCGCATTCGCGGCGCTCACCGGGAAGACCGTCAACATCGCGGACGCCTACACCGCGGAAGGTTTCGACTTCAGCGGTACGCGCAGCTTCGACAAGAAGACCGGCTACCGCTCGAAATCCTTCCTCACCGTGCCGATGAAGAACCACGAGAACGAGATCATCGGCGTGCTGCAACTGATCAACTCCCAGGCCCCGGTGAGCGCCGAGGTGGTGGCGTTTTCCAATTCCGATCAGCGTCTGGCAGAGTCGCTCGCTTCGCAGGCCGCCATAGCGCTCACCAATCGCCAGTTGATCAATCAACTGGAGGTACTGTTCGAGTCGTTCATCGCCATGATCAATACCGCGATCGACGAGAAATCCCCGTATACGGGCGGGCATTGCCAGCGTGTCCCCGAACTCACCATGATGCTCGCGGAGGCCGTGAACGAGACGAAGGCGGGGCCGCTCAGCGATTTCGTTATGAGCGACAAGGATCGCTACGAGCTGAAGATCGCAGGTCTTCTGCACGACTGCGGCAAGGTGACCACGCCGGTGCATGTGGTCGACAAGGCGACCAAATTGGAGTCCATCTATGATCGCATCCACCTGGTCGACACGCGCTTCGAAGTGCTCAGGCGGGACGCGCAGATCGAGCTTCTGAAGAATATCGCCGAACTGCAGCGGCAGGGGTTGGATGAGGTGTCGCTGCGACAGCGTACCAACCAGCTGGAGCAGGCGTTCAAGACGCATTTGCGCCTGCTCGATCAGGACCGCGAGTTCCTGCGTAAATGCAACATCGGCGGCGAGTTCATGGCAGCGGAAGCGCAAGAGCAGGTAAGGAGGATCGCCAACTACAAGTGGCTGGATCAGTCGGGCCACTCCGCCAATTTCCTCACCGAAGACGAGGTGCTTTGCCTTTGCATCCCGCGCGGCACGCTCACGGACAAGGAGCGCGAGATCATCAACTACCACATCGTCGCCACGATCAAGATGCTGGAAGCGCTGCCTTGGCCCAAACACCTCAGGCACGTACCGGAATACGCGGGCGGGCATCACGAGCGCATGGACGGAAAGGGTTACCCGCGCGGTCTCACGCGCGAGCAGATGCCGGTGCAAGCGCGCGTCATGGGCATCGCCGACATTTTCGAAGCGCTTACCGCCAGGGACCGGCCTTACAAGAAGGGCAAGACGCTGACTGAATCCCTGCAAATCCTGGGCAAATTCAAGGAAACCGGCCACATCGATCCCGATTTGTTCGACGTGTTCATCCGGCGCAAGGTGTACCAGCGCTACGCTGATAAGTTCCTGGATCCGCACCAGGTCGACTGCGTCGACGAGAGCCAGATTCCCGGCTACAGCCCATGAGGCGCACGCTGCACCCGCGCCCGGCGCCGAACTGCCGCATTGCCGCACGCGATCGCGCCCTGAACATCCGGTTGAGGAAACGCCTGCCGGAGTAGGCGGCGAAGCAAAGGTGACACGGCACGCACGGTCCCGGCGTTTCGATTGCGCCACGACATCGATTGCCGCCATTCCGGCTTCGCGCCAGCCGCATCAACAGAAACTGACAGCGTATGCAGAGCGACGACCCAAGCGCATCGACGGCGCTGCTTGATCGTGCGGTAACGGCGCACGCTGCGGGCGATATAGGCGTTGCGCAAGACTTGTATCGGTCGTTGCTTGAATCCAGCCCCGACAATCACGTGGCCTTGCATCTGCTCGGCGTCAGCTTTATTCAGCAGGGGAGGCCGATCAACGGGATTCCTCTTATCGAGCGCGCCTTGCTGCTCAAACCGGATTATGCCGATGCGCGCTTCAATCTGGGCTGCGCGCTGCAGGGATTGGACCGGCTGGATGAGGCGATCGCGCATTACAACGCCGCGCTTGCGATCAATCCCGATCATGCCGGCGCGCACCTTAATCTCGGCAATGCGTTACAGGCACTCAATTTCCAAGCGGAGGCGATCGCGCACTATCAACGGACGCTGGCGCTCACCCCCGGCCACGCCGATGCGTACAACAACTGGGGCAATTCGCTGCAGGCATTGAACCGGCACGACGAAGCGATTGTCTGCTACGAAAAAGCGCTTGCGCTAAGAGCCGAGCACGCCGAGGCGCACAACAATCTGGGCAACAGCCTATCGGCGCTGAATCGCTACGAGGAAGCGATTGCGCGCTATGAACGAGCGCTCGCGCTCAAGCCGGCGTATGCCGAAGCGCAGAGTAATCTGGGTTACGCCATGTATGCCCTGAATCGGTTTGACGAGGCGCTCGCGCGCCTCGCGCAAGCGCTCGCGCTCAAGCCTGACTATGCCGAAGCGCACAACAATTGGGGCATGGTGCTGCATGCGCTAAACCGGCATGACGAGGCGATCGCGCGCTACGACCAAGCGCTTGCGCTCAAGCCTGATTACGCGGAAGCGCAGTGGAACAAAGGCCTCGCGCTGCTTGCCCTGGGGCGGTTTCGGGAAGGCTGGCAACTCTACGAAAAGCGATGGCAGCGCAAGCAAGCGGCCGCGCTAGCGGAATTCGATCGCCCGTTATGGCCCGGCCCTGGAAGCGGTGCAAGCGCGGCGCGTCACAAATCAAGCGGCGGCCGCACGGGCGAATCGACCAGCATCATGCCCCGGCGCCGCGCAATCGCCAGGGTCAAGGGATTCGTGCAAACTCTGCTCGGCCGCGGCAACGCCGCCATAGGCGTCAATCTGTTGCTACAGTACGAGCAGGGTTTTGGCGACGCGATACAGATGCTGCGCTACGTCGCGCGGCTCGAGCGTGACGGAGTCCGTTGCTGGATACAGGCGCCGCCCGAACTGGCTGCGCTCGCGCAGAGGAGTTTCCCTTTGTCGCGGGTGGTCCCGATCGGGCAATGCCCGGCGGAAGTCCAGTTCAGGATACCGATGCTGAGCCTGCCGCTGGCGTTTAGAACGTTCTGCGAAGCGGATATACCGAGCCCGGTCCCGTATCTCGTCGTTGACGAGGGGAAGAAAGCAGCGTGGGCGGCGCCACTGACGACACCGCGCCGGCACACGGTGGGTCTCATCTGGCGGGGCAGGCCGACGCACAAGAACGACCGCAATCGCTCGGTCCCGCTGCAAACGCTGCTGCCGCTGTTCGCGCGCGGGGACATCCAATTCGTAACGCTGCAAAAGAACTTGACCCAGGCGGAGTTCGCGGAACTGGCGCAGCACGATAACGTGACCGTCCTGGATGAGGAGTTGGTCTCGTTTGACGACACGGCAGCGGTGGTATCTGTACTCGACTTGGTCATATCCGTGGATTCGGCGCTCGCCCATTTGGCGGGCGCGCTGGGCAAGGAAACCTGGGTGCTGCTTCCTTTCAGCCCCGACTGGCGCTGGCTGCTCGCGCGTAGCGATAGCCCGTGGTATCCGAGCGCAAGGTTGTTCAGGCAGTCGTCGCTGGGCGATTGGGCCGGGGTAGTGAAGGATGTCGCCGCTTCGCTTTGCCAGACAAGGATGTCATAGCCGCCGTATCGGCGCCGGCTTTCGGCCGCCGAAATACATATCCAGCGTCGTAAGGCCTGGGGCGGCGGCAAACCGCGCAAGGTTGGTGACACCGTGAAAGCCAAACGGCAATGTCGGTGGTTCGATATGTTCGAAGGAAAACCGGTCGGCAACGTCATCAGGCGCGAACACTATGCCATGGCGGTCTTCGAGATAGCTGCGGTAGATGCGGCAGATCGCGGCGTCTTCCGGATGAGATGGTTTGATTAGCGGGTCCTGCAGCGCCTCGAGCAGCGCGCGCGAGCGCAATGAAAAACCGCCATTGCCGACGTCGTGGTGGTCCTGCTTTCGCTGCAAAGCCTGGTCCCAGCGGGCGCCGATATAATCGTAGAGCAAGAACTCCGGTGACCACGCCTGCGGGTTCACGATGTATCCGTCCCATTGCACAACGAGCGCATATTCGGTCTCGACGTGGCGCAGCAAGTCCTTGAGCATGAAACGGGAATACTCGGCGAAAGAGCGGATGGGGGGAATCACCACAGTGTGCACACCCGGGACGGCGAGCGGCCGGTCGGTTAGCCACTTCACCTCTTCGAAGATGCATCCCGCCATGCACAGACGCAGTGCGCGTTCGGCGAGCGCATGATTGACGCAGTCGACGATGCACAGCGTCGTCTTCTCCACCCGCATTCTAGATGCGCTCGCCACGTCTGCTCGAGGCCGATCGCCCACCAACGCCGTCTTCAGCGCATGCACTGCGCCTTCCATCGCCCCCGTTCCTGCAATGGCTGACCACATCAGCGTGTGGGCCACGTGCAGCGTCGGGTCCTGGCGCAACGCGCCGCGGAATGCCTCGAGCGCCTGCGCATGGCGTTCGAGGCCCAGATAGCAAACGGCGAGCAACGCGAGATTGTTTGCGTCATCCGGAGCGAGTGCAACCGCCCGTTCAAGATGCTGGAGCGCCAATTCGCCCTGATGCTCGAGATAGGCGATGAAGCCGAGCGCGCCGCTGGCATGGGCGTCAGGCGCCCCCTCAGCGATCACCGCGCAAAGCGCGTCGGCTGCGCTCTGGCGCTCGCCCGAGAGCAGGCGTTCGATTGCCGCGCGCGTCGCGCCAGAGGTGCCGTTCAATCCTTCAACATTCAACCCTTTTAGGTGCCGGATGTAAGGACCAACGATTTGGGAGTAGTAGATCAAGAACCGCGGCTGCTTGCGGCCGGTTTGGCTGCGCTGCGGTTTCAGGCCTTGGCTGAAGGCCGGCGGGTTACGTTTACAATCAGACCTTCAGTGGCGACATCGATGAACTTTTGATCGTAGCCCATCTCTTTGAGTTCCCAGCGGAACTCATTGCCCAGCTTGGCTTTCCCATACCAGCCGAGCCGGTTCTCCCGGTTGAATTCGGCGGCGCGGGCGAACGCCTCTTCGAGTATTCCGGTAAGCCGCTTTTGCGACACCATCTGGGCAGGATTATTGGCGATGGCGGGTGGATAGCGCTTGCCGACGTCTTGCGCCAGAGCCTTTGCAAATTCATTAACCTTGCGCATGGAAAAAAACCGTAACATCATGGCGCTCCCGCTGACATGGTTTTGCAACGATTTGTTTGCATGCGATTATACCAGTACCGCGACGGCGCGATAAACGTCAATTGCGGAGCCAATGTGAATTATGACCGCTGACACCGGACGTGAAAGCTGCATTGTATTTTTTCCACTTTGCTGTGGCGTGCGCATGGATCGCCCGCTTTCTTGCGCGGCCAAGAGCTGCGACTACTGCCTTTATCTGAAGGAAATGGCTTGATCCGAGTTTTCATAGGATTCGATCCGCGCGAAGCGGTTGCCTACAGCGTACTCGCGCACAGCATCCAGACGCGTGCGAGCGAGCCTGTTGCCGTCGCATCGATCGCATTGTCGCAATTACGGCGGGTATTCAACCGTGCGCACCATGCACTGCAATCGACCGATTTTTCCTTTTCCCGCTTTCTCGTGCCCCATTTATCGGACTACGCCGGGTGGAGCCTGTTCATGGACTGCGACATGCTGATGCGCGACGACATCGCCAATCTGTGGAATCTGCGCGACGAGCGCTACGCGATACAGGTGGTCAAGCACGACCACAAGCCCGTGGAGAGGATCAAGTTTCTCGGCGCGGCCCAGACTGCATACGCAAAGAAGAACTGGTCCAGTGTGATGCTCTTCAATAACGCGAAATGCAGCGCGCTGACGCCTGAATACGTGAACAGCGCGAGCGGCCTGGACTTGCATCAGTTCAAATGGCTCGAGAGCGAGGACATGATCGGCGAGTTGCCGCACCGCTGGAATCATCTGGTCGGCTACGATCCTCCGAGCGACGATATTTCGCTCGCGCACTTCACCATCGGCGGACCCTACTTCGCCGAATTTGCCGATTGTCCGCTGGCCGAAGAATGGCGCGCAGAACGCGCGGCGATGCTTTTCGCCGCTGCACGGCGTTAGCGCGGCTATCTCGCTGACGATCGGGCCATGCTGCGTAGATTGAAGAGCTGGCTTGCGCAGGTCGCGCAACGCCGGTATGGCGACGCGGCAGACGCCGCGTCGTTGGTCGCCCCCGACGCTTCCTTGACCACAGCACGAAAGACGCCCCTGCAAGAAGAGCCTGTCGGGGTTGGCGCAAGGGCTCGCCTAGGGTCAATGGACCAGTCTGGAGCGGAGTCTGCCCGCGCCACAGTTGAATCGGCATTGCGCGAGCGGCCCGATGACGCCGATTTGAATTACCGCATGGGCCTGATCTATTTGGCCGACGGCGATGCGACCGGGGCGTTGGACTTCCTGCATCTTGCGCTGCACTATGCGCCGGACATGTTTTCGGCCTGCGCAGCGCGCGTGAAGGCGCTGGTGGCGCTGGGCCGGGCAGCGGAGGAGCCAGACGCCTATCGCGAGTTCCTGCAGGCCAATCCTGACGATGCGCACGCCGCTTACGCGCTCGCGCTTTGGCACCACGCCCAAGGCGAGTACGAACTCGCAGTTGCGCTTTTGCGCCCCTTGGTGAGCAAGCACCATCCACGCCGCGACGCCTGCAACCTGCTCGGCCTGATCCTGGGGCGCGAACTGGGCCAATTGGACGAAGGCGAACGTTTGCTGCGTCGGGCACTCGAGCCCGACCCGTCTTGGCAGGTCGCTCTGAGCAATCTGGGTTGGATCCTGCTGGAAAAAGGTGACTACGAGCAGGGTCTGCAACTGCTGGACGCTGCGCTTGCGCGCAATCCGGATGACCACGAGACGCGCCTCATGCGCGCCTACATGAACCTAAAGCGCGGCGAATTCGGCATGGGGTGGCGCGATTTTGAAGCGCGTCACCAAAGCAGTCTCGCCGTGAATCGGCCTTATCGCTTTGCGCGCTGGGACGGTAGGCCAATTAGCGGCAAGACCTTGCTCATTTATGGCGAACAGGGACTGGGCGATCAGATCATGTTCGCATCCTGCTTCGGCGAGGCGATAGCGCGCGCAGGGCGTTGCATCATCGAATGCGACCCCAAACTGGTGGGGTTGTTCGCGCGCTCTTTTCCGCCTGCCCGGGTAGAGGCGAGTGTGCCGGCGGGGGAGGAGCCGACCTGGCTAGCCCAGGCAGGTTCAATCGACTGGCAAATTCCGATGGGCAGCCTGCCGGGTTTCTGGCGCAACGACTGGCGCGAATTCCCGCAACATACAGGGTACTTGCGTGCCGCACCCGAGCGCATCGCGTACTGGCGTGCCAGGCTCGACGCGCTCGGACCCGGACTAAAGATAGGATTGTCCTGGCGCGGCGGCGTCGCCGCCACGCGCCGGCACCTGCGTTCCATCGCGCTCGACCAATTTCTGCCGCTACTGCGGCTGCCGGCGAAGTTCGTCAGCCTGCAGTATGGCGATTGCGCCGACGATCTGGATGCGTTGAGACGGGCGCACGGGGTGAGCCTGACCCACTGGCAAGACGCTCTCGATGACTACGACGAAACAGCAGCTTTGGTTTGCGCGCTTGATCTCGTGATCAGCGTATGCACCGCAGTAATCCATCTCACCGGCGCTCTCGGAAGGCCTGTCTGGGTACTGGTTCCGGCGGTCGCTGAATGGCGCTATCTGGACCATGGCGAAGCGTTGCCCTGGTATCCTAGCGCGCGTCTATATCGCCAAGACCGTACCACGAGCGGATGGGAAAGCGCGATCGGTCACGTGAGGCAACAACTCGCTTGCGGACCCAGGATTGCCCGAATGTGACGTTTTTTGTCAGTATGTGTCCTTTTTTTGAAGATATTGGACCAGCCGACGTGCGCGCACATACAAAAAATTCATAGAATTCGCTGGGTTGCAGCAGGTGTCTAGTGGCATAGAGTTTGCTTTGGGGGTAGATGCAGTTCTCTTGCGTGGATGGCATGACAATTTGACTGACTTTGGAGAGGATACTTAAATGAAATCATTACAAAAAGGCTTTACCCTGATCGAGTTGATGATCGTCGTCGCAATTATCGGCATCTTGGCGGCGGTAGCATTGCCCGCGTATCAGGACTACACCGTTCGGGCCAAGGTATCGGAGTTGATGCTGGCGGCGAGCGGCGCGCGCAACGCCATTACCGAGAAATTCCAGGGTGACCCGGCCACGGCGACCGCCGGCGCATTAGTGACCATTCCGGTGACGGGCAAGCTCGCGACTGCCAGCGTGGCGGATGACGGCACGGTCGTCGTTACCGGCAGCACGGCATCGACGAGCGTAGGCGCGGGTGTGACCATCACCATGTCGCCGATTTACAGCACGGCGACCGGAACCATCGTCTGGTCGTGCCAGGGCTCGCCGTCGAAGTATCTGCCGGCGTCCTGTCGTTAGGCTGATCGGGCTGTTGCGAGAGCCCCTCTGCGGAGGGGCTTTTTCATTTCGGACATCGGAAACTTTCGATACATGGAGATAACACCTTCGTGCGCCATCGCATGGGGTTATTAAAGCAACTGGTACATAGTTTGCTATGAGAAGGGTAGGGCGATAGCCGGTCGCCGCAGAACACTCTAGGAGATACTTGCATGAGAGCAATGCAGAAGGGTTTCACCCTGATCGAATTGATGATTGTGGTGGCAATCATCGGCATCCTGGCCGCGGTGGCATTGCCGGCCTATCAGGACTACACGGTCCGCGCCAAAGTATCGGAATTGATGCTGTCGTTTGGTTTTGCGCGCAGCGCAGTTGGCGAGAAATTTGCAATCGACCCGGTGAGCACGAGCACTGCCGGTGCGGGCGTGACCATACCGGTGACGGGTAAACTCACGAGCGGGAGAGTGGCGGACGACGGCACGATGGTCGTCACCGGCAGCACGGCATCCACGAGCGTAGGCGCGGGCGTAACCGTCACCATGTCGCCGATTTACAGCACGGCAACTGGAACGATCGTCTGGTCGTGCCAGGGGTCGCCGTCGAAATACCTGCCCGCATCCTGCCGCTAAGCCAAGCAGGCTGTTGCGAAAGCTTCTACGCGACGAGTGCATCTCGCGTCGAGCGCCAGGACCCGCGATCGTCAGCGGCAGTTCACGCGGGTCCCATGTTTCCGTTATCCTTGCCCCGATATAGTGACGTCAGCCGGATTATTTGCGCTGGGCCCGGGGTAAACAACGATGCTGCTGTTCAAGCCGCTACTGCACGGAAGAGGGCGCGCGCCCAGGTTTGTGCGAGCGCATCTGCTGCGCGCGCCTTGCCGATGCAGGCGCTCATGTGCGCGCTCTGCAAGCCGTGTAGCGCGGTACTTGGCGCAGCCGCCAATCCGGCCATCTAATCTGCCCCGCAGCGCTGACGCTGCGCAGCGGTCAGGTAGATGTTAGGTCGCCTGCTTGCAGGACTGTTGCCGCGGTCCGGGCGATCGGCGGCGAGCTGCTTTCGCCGTGCCACGGCGGCGCGCGAGAGCGGCAATTCGGCGCAGGCGATCCTATGGTATCGGCGCGCGCTTGCCTTGGAGCCCGACAATGCCGAAGCGCAAAACGATCTCGGCGTTGTCCTATGCGCACTGAAGGATTTTGCCGGTGCGCGACTGGCGTTCACCGAGGCGGTGACGCTGCGCGAGCAATTTGTAGAGGCGCAGGTGAATCTCGGACAGTTGCTGCAGTCCGAGTATCGCGACTACCAGCAGGCGGCCACGCACTACCAGTCGGCCCTCGCCGCAGATTGCGGGCAGTCCCAGGCGAGGAACAATCTGGCTCTGGCTTTGTACGAGCGCGGCTTGGTCGAGGCGGCGATCGATTGCCTGCGCGACGCATTGCAGCGCGCCCCAGGCGACTCGCAGGCACATGAGTACATGCTGTTCGTCTCCAACGCGCTGCCGCAGCGCGATCTCGCGCAGTGGTATGCCGAACACCGACGTTGGGGAGAGCGTCACGCGGACGTACTGCCGCGCTACGTTCATGCAGCCGCCGGACGCGCGCGCCGCCTGCGCATAGGCTACGTGTCAGCAGATTTGCGCGAGCACGCTACGGCGAGCTTTGTCCATCCCATCCTTCGCCAACACAATGCCGATGCGTTCGAGATATTCTGTTACAGCAATTCGGAAGAGGTGGACGCGACGACGCAGGATATGCAGCGGCGGGCGCAGCACTGGCGCAGCATAAGCGGTATGGACGACGCGCAGGCGGCGGGATTGATCCGCGGCGATGCGATCGACATCCTGATTGATCTTTCGGGACATACGCGCGGCAACCGGCTCGGCGTTTTCGCGCGCAAACCGGCGCCGGTACAGATCGGCTATCTCGGCTACCTGAACACCACAGGCATGGCGGCGATGGACTATCGCATTACCGATGCCATCGCGGACCCGCCGGGCGCGAGCGAGGCGCTGCATTGCGAAACCTTGCTGCGCCTGCCGCAGACGCTGTGGTGCTACCAGCCGCCACAGGACGCGCCGCCGCTTGCACCGCCACCACTTCTGCGCAACGGCCATGTCACTTTCGGCTCGTTCAACCATGTGGCGAAGCTGAACGAGACTGTGTTGGGACTGTGGTCCAAGCTCATGCGGCGCTTGCCGAGTTCGCGCCTGCATGTGATGGCGGTACCCGATGAGGAAACTGCCGCAAGAATCCGCGCGTCTCTACGCAGGCACGGCATCGACAGCGCGCGCGTGCACACGCTGCCGCGCCTGGCGCGCGGCCAATATTGGCAGGCGCTTGCGCAGGTTGATATCGCGCTCGACCCCTTCCCCTACACCGGTGGAGCCACGACCTGCGATTCCCTGTGGATGGGCCTGCCGGTAGTGACCCTTGCCGGCAGCTTCGGTTTTGCGCGCTCGGCTGCGACGGCTCTGCACAATGCGGGCCTAGGCGAACTCGTCGCTGTCGACGAGCGGCAGTACCTAGACATTGCGTTGCGGCTCGCAAGCAATGCTCTGGCGCTGGCCGAATTGCGTGGCGGCATGCGCTTTCGCCTGTCGCACTCGCCGCTGCTGGATGCGCCGCGTTTCGTCCAGGCGCTGGAACAGTTGTACCGGGATGTGTGGCGCACGGCCGTGCGGAAACAGCAGACGTCATGCTGAAGGGCCTGCTGCAAGCGTTGGCGCGCCGGGTTTCCCCGCGGACGGGAAGCGAAAACACGCTGGCGGCCGAACAGCACATAGCCGCGGCGCTGCAACGCTATCAAGGCGGCGACGCGGGGGCGGCCGAGGCATTGTGTCGTGCGGCGCTGGCGCTGGATCCGCATCAGGCGCGTGCCTGGAGTTTGCTCGCACGCATCGCGCTCGATCACAATCAGCTGGAGCGTGCGCTCGAATGCTATGCGCCCATCCTCGCCGTGCACCCGGACGATCCGGAGTACCTCGTCGACGCGGGCGAGCTGAACCGGCGTGCTGGACACTTGAGCCAGGCCGTGGAACTGAGCGAACGCGCGCTGGCGCTCACGCCGCGGGACGGTCGCGCATGGCGGGTGCGCCGTAGAGCGCTGGAGGAACTGGACCGGCTGGAGGAGGCATTGACTTGCCTGCGCCATGAAATCGAACTCGAACCGGGCGACATCGTCACCTATTCCGACTTGCTGTTTCTGCTAAGCCGCTCTGACCTGCTGCCGCCGCGGCAGGTGGCGGAGGAATACCGGCGCTGGGGTGAGTTGCATGCCGATCGCCTGACGCAGGCGGTCGAAGCGCACGCCAACCCGCCCGAGCCGGCGCGGCTGCTGCGCGTGGGATACGTCTCGGCCGATTTCCGCGGCCATGCTCTGTCCTATTTTGCCGAGCCATTTCTTGCGCGGCACGACCGCCGCGCCTGGCGCATATATTGCTATTCCAGCTGCGCCCGTCCGGACGCGGTGACCGAACGCCTGCGCGGGCTTGCGGATGAATGGCGCGAGATCACCGCGCTATCGGAGGACGCGGTGGCGCGCATGGTGCGGGACGACCGCATCGATATTCTCGTCGATCTTTCCGGCCATTCTCTGGGCAATCGGCTGCTGTTGTTCGCGCGCAAGCCGGCACCCATACAGATGACCTGGCTCGGGTACATGGGCGGCACCGGAATGGCCGCGATGGATTACCGGATCACCGACCACTACGCCGATCCGGAAGGCGAAGCCGATAGCGAGTACCGGGAACACCTGCTGCGCCTGCCGCACAGCAAGTGGTGTTATGCTCCCCCCGCCGTGATGCCTGAGTGCAATGCGCTGCCGGCGCTGCGCAGAGGCTACGTAACCTTCGGCTCATTTTCAGGCTTTTCGCGCGTCAGCAACGCCACGCTGCGGGCCTGGGCGCTGCTATTGCGCCGGCTTCCCGAGTCCAGGCTGCGCGTCGTTACCGCACCCAGTGGCGAGAGTCTGGATCGCATGCTGGAGATTTTCGATGCCGCTGGTGTTGCTGCCGGTCGTCTCGAACTGCTCGGGCGCCTGCCGCTGGAGGCCTTTCTGCGGCAGTATCTGGAGGTCGATGTCGCACTCGATCCGTTCCCCATGAACGGCGCTACGACAACCTGCGAAAGCTTGTGTATGGGCGTTCCGGTAATCAGTCGCACCGGGCGTAGCAGCGTCTCCCGCTCCGGTGCCAGCGTTCTCGGCAATGCGGGACTCGCGCATCTCGTCGCCCGATCCTGGGAAGAGTATGTCGATATCGCGCTGCAACTGGCGTCGGACCTGCCGGCGCTGGCGGCGCTGCGTTCGACGCTGCGCCAACGGCTGCGCGCCTCGCCGCTGCTCGATGCCGAGCGATTCACGCGCGACCTCGAGGCACTGTATCGCGATGCATGGCGCATCTGGTGCGCGCGGACGATCGCGGGAAGCAAGGCATGCTGAAACGGTTGCTCGAGCATGTATTGCGCCGTGGCACGCCGCTTGAGGCCGGCGACGGCGCAGCAAGCAGATCGGCGCGCGCGAGCGCGGAAGCAGTGGCCGGAGCCGATCAACTGCAAGTTCTCCTTAATCGGGCGGCGCAGCGCGCTGCGGACGGCGACCACGCCTCTGCGGCCAGTCTCTATCGCGACATTCTGGAACTGCAGCCGCAGGAACCCTGGATCTGGTGCAACTTCGGCGTGGCGCTGGATGCGGTCGGGCAGTCGGACGAGGCGGAACGCGCCTACCGCAAAGCACTCGAACTCGAGCCTGGGCTGGCGCACGCCTGGTACAACCTTGGACGGCTGCTGCAGTTGGGCGGCCGGGCGGCCGAGTCGGCGAACTGTTACCGCGAAGCCGCGGCGCGGGTCGATTTCGGCTCCAATCAGGCGCTTTGGCATCTGATCTACAGCAACTGGGGGTTGCTGCTGTACAACCAGGGGCGGCCGCAGGACGCAGTCGCCTTGTATCGCAAGGCCCTGGCCGAGCACGCGCAAGCAGCCGATCTAATGAGCTGTCTGCTGTTGACCATGCAATATATCGCGGGCTCTACGCAAGCGGAATCCTTCGCCGAACACTTGGCGTATGCGCAGCGTTTCGAGACACCCCTCAAGGGGAATTGGCCTTCGCACCCAAACTCGCGCGCACCCGGAAAGCGGCTAAGGATAGGTTATGTTTCTCCGGATTTCCGCGATCATGCGGTAGCGTTTTTTATCGAACCGGTGCTTGCGCATCACGATCCAGCTCAGCTCGAGGTCTACGCCTATTACACTCGATCGGCATCGGACAAGGTGACGCGTCGCCTGAAGCAGCTGGTTGCGCACTGGCGCGACATCGGCGCGATCGGCGACGAAGATGCGGTGAAGCAAATCAGGGACGACGGTATCGACATTCTGGTCGATCTGGCGGGGCATACCGCAGGAGGTCGACTGCAGATATTCGCAAGAAAGCCGGCGCCAGTGCAGGTGACCTGGCTCGGTTATCCTTGCACCACTGGACTGACCGCGATGGATTACCGCGTCAGTGACGCTCATGCCGATCCTGTCGGTCGGAACGAGCGCTATTGCAGCGAGACGCTTTGGCGGCTTCCCGAGACGTTCGATTGTTACCGGCCGCCGCAAGACGCGCCTGGGGTCGGCGCCCTTCCGGCCATGGCGCAGGGCGGCATCACTTTCGGTTCTTTCAATAATCTCGCCAAGCTCTCGGCCGAGGTGCGCGCACTTTGGGTACAGGTGCTGTTGGCAGTTCCCAGTTCGCGGCTGCTACTGAAAACGGCCACGCTGGCCGATAGGGCGACGCGGCAGTGGCTGACCGGCGAGTTTGCCGAGCGCGGGATGGGCGAAGGACGGCTGATACTTGCGTCTGCCGACGCGACGCATTTCGAGCATTTGAACCGCTACAATCAGGTAGATATTGCACTTGATCCGTTTCCGTACAACGGCGTAACCACTTCGTTCGAGGCCATGTGGATGGGGGTTCCCGTGGTGACTTTGGCAGGGAACAGTTTCGTCTCGCGCATGGGGGTAAGCATGCTTGCCAACCTGGGGATGACACAATTGATCGCGCGTACGCCGCAGGATTATGTCGCGATTGCCACGCACCTCGCGCGCGATCTGGATCGGCTGGCGGCGCTTCGCGCAGGACTGCGCGAACGCATGGCGACATCGCGGTTGACCGATGCAAAGCAGTTTACGCATAACCTCGAAAAGGCTTATCGCGAAATGTGGGTCAATTGGTGCGTCAGCTCTCGGGTCGAAGCGCGATGAAGCCGGGTGCGCACACATGGCGGCATTGGCCAGCGCAGCAAGGCAATTCCCATGCTTAGGCGCCTGCTGCGGGAATTCGGTCGCGGCCACCGCGCGAGCGTGCAGGATCTGATCGCGCGCGCGCAGGCCGAGCGCGCGGCAGGCGAGTTCGCCGCCGCGCTCGCGAGCATGCAAGCTGCGCTGGCGCAAGACGCCGCGAACACGGCTGCACTTATCGAGGCAGGCTTGACCTACCGTGCGCTCGGCCGGCACGACGACGCACGGGCAGCCTTCGAGCGCGCCCTGGCGAGCGATCCGTTTTCGGTGCCCGCGCTCATGTTTCTCGGCAATGTGGCGCACGAAGCCGCGCAGCTGGATGCAGCGGTAAATAGGTACCAGGCGGCGCTCGCCATCGATCCTCATAACGCCGCGCTGCATTACAACCTCGCTTTGACGCTGATGCAGCGCGGCGAGGCGGATGCCGCGGTGGCGGCCTTCCGCCGTTGTCTAGCCGAGGAGCCCGACTACCCCGACGCGCGCAGCAGTCTTTTGTTCGCGTTGAATGTCTGCGCCGGAGCCACCCCGGAGGAAACCGCCGCCGAGCATTTCGAATGGGCCAAGCGCTATGCCGATTCGTTATGGCGCGAACGCGAGTTTCCCAATCCGCCGGACGCCGAGCGGCGCTTGCGCATCGGCTATGTATCGGCGGATTTTTTTGGGCATGCAGCGGCAGATTTCGTCCACTCCTTCCTGCCGCATCACGATCGCAGGGACTACCAGATCATCTGCTACTGCAATGCAGCGTTGCGCGAGGCCCCCTGCGACCTGTACGGCCACACCTGGCGCGACGTCAGTGCACTGGACGACGCGCGGCTGGCAAGTCTGATCGAGCAGGACGCGATCGACGTGCTGGTAGACCTATCGGGCCATACGCGCGGCAACCGCCTGCTCGCGCTGGCGCGCAAACCGGCGCCGCTGCAGATGACGTTTCTCGGCTATCCGAATACGACCGGCATGCGCGCCATGGACTATCGATTGACCGATGCCTATGCCGATCCTCCGGGCGCATGTGAAGGGCTCTACCGGGAGAGGTTGCTGCGCATGCCGCATAGCCTGTGGTGCTACTGCCCTCCGGCCGATGTTGCGGCAGAGGCAGGCGCGCTGCCCGCATTGCGCAACGGCTATATAACCTTCGGCTCGATGAACGGCGTGTACAAACTCAACCAGGATCTGCTCAGTTTGTGGGCCGATCTCCTGCTCCGGTCAAAGGATGCGCGCCTGCTCGTCGCCACGATTCCGCCGGGCAGCGTGCGCGAACGCATTGCGCGTGTCTTCGCGCAAAAAGGCGTGGACGCCGCGCGCATCGAATTCGTCGAGCGCGTGTCGAAGAGCGATTTCCGGGCCTTGCATCAGCGCATCGATATTGCACTGGACTCGTATCCGTGCAACGGCGGCGCGACCACCTGCGACGCACTATGGCTGGGCGTACCGGTGATTAGCCTGGCCGGGGATGCATTTCGCGCGCGCGCGGGTCTGAGCATGTTGAACGCCGTCGGCTTGCCGCAGCTGGCGGCGCGCAGTCCCGCCGGTTTTCTTACCCTCGCCGCAGATTTGGCGCAGGATCTCGGGCGCTTGCAGAGGTTGCGCGCGGGTCTGCGGCAAACCATGCGCAATTCGCCTCTGTGCGATGCGCTCGCGTACACGCGTGCCCTCGAAGATCTCTACCGCGGCAGCTGGCGCGTATGGTGTGCCAGCCGCCCCGCAGCTGCGAAAGTCACTGGAAATCTCGTCTGAGGTTCGCGTCGATTTTGTCCTCTTGACCATGACTGATCTCGCCTTAAAACTGATCCAGACGGGGCGCACCGACGCAGCCGAGGAGCGCCTGCGTCGGCACCTCGAGCACGCGCCCGACGACGTCGACGCACTGCATTACCTTGGTTTGTTGTGCCATCAATCCGGCCGCATCGACGAGGCGGCCGCGCTAGTCGGCAAGGCCGTCGAGCGATCGCCGCACGCGGCCTACCTGCACTCCAACTTTGCCGAAATTCTGCGTCTGCAGGGCAATCTCGCTGCGGCTGAGCGCCATGCAGGCGATGCGGTGCGCCTTGCGCCGGAAAATCCGGACTTTCAGTTCAACCTGGCCTTGGTACTGCAGGCGCAAGACAAACCCGCCGCCGCGCTCGCCGTGGGCGAGCGTGCATTGGCCGGCCGGCCTGACTGGGTCGAAGCGCTGTCGTTCAATGCGAGCCTTTGCTTCGCGCTGCAGCGGCTGGACAAGGCGATCGAATTCGGCGAACGCGCCTGCACGCTGCGTCCCGACGATCTTGCGCTGCAGTTCGCCCTGATACGTTACCGCGCCTGGGCCTGCGACTGGCGCCGCCGCGCCGCCGACCTGGCCGCATTGACGTCGATGCTCGCGCGCTGGGTGGCCGATCCGCACGCCGCCAGATACGCCGGTATCAATCCGTTTGTGGCCTTCGAATATCCGCTGTCGCGGCAGATGCGCATCGACGTCACGCAAGCGCATTGCGAACGCGTCCTGAAGGCCGCGGGAGCGCCGCTTGCGCCGTGTCCGCCGGCGAAGCGCGCGGACCGAACGCGCCTGCGCATCGGCTACGTGTCTGCTGATTTTCACAGTCATCCGACCATGCACCTGATGCGAAGCTTCTTTGCGCTGCACGATCGCAGCCGTTTCGAGGTGATTGCGTACTCGATCGGACCGGACGACGGCAGCGAATACCGCCGCCACGCCGCCGCTTCGGTTGATCGCTTTGTCGATATCCGCGCCGAAACGCCGCGTGCGAGTGCGCAGCGCATCTGCCGCGACGGCATCGACATACTGGTCGACTTGAAAGGCTTTACCCACGAAGCGCGTCCCGAGATCTTCGCACTGCGCCCGGCGCCGCTGCGCGTTGCGTGGCTGGGATATCCCGCCTCCACCGGGCGCGGACTGAACGATTACGCCATCGTCGATCGCATCGTTGCGCCGCCGGAGCATGCGAAAGACCACGGCGAGAAGCTGGTATGGATGCCCAACAGCTATCAGGTGAACGACGATCGCCAGCCCATAGCCGAGGAAACGCCCACGCGCGCGGCGCTCGGCCTACCCGCAGCGGGGTTTGTCTACGCCTGCTTCAATCACATCTACAAGATCGAGCCGGCAGTTTTCCATGCCTGGATGCGCATTCTGGCGCGCGTGCCGGGCAGCGTCTTGTGGCTGTATGCCGGCAAGTGCGTGGCCCGCGCGAATCTCGCGCGCGAAGCGGCGGCGTGCGGCATAGACCCGGCGCGGCTGGTGTTCGCCGAAACGCTGCAAAAACCGCAGCATCTCGCGCGTCTACGCCAGGCGGATTTGTTTCTCGACACCTTTACCATCAACGCGCACACCAGTGCCTCGGATGCACTCTGGGCCGGGCTGCCGGTGCTGACCTGCCCGGGCGAAGCATTTCCGGCGCGCGTGGCGGCGAGCCTGGTCGCAGCGGCGGGTTTGCGGCAACTGGCGTGCATAGACATGAAGAGTTATGAGGAAACCGCGGTGCGGCTCGCGCGCGACCCGATTGAGCTGAATGGCATGCGCCGAACGCTGGCCGCGCGCGAACGGCTGCCGCTCTTCGACACACCGCGTTTCGTGCGCGATCTGGAGCGGGCGTTCGAAGCGATGTGGCAACGTCACGTCGCGCGTAAGTCGCCGCAAGCATTTTCGGTGGCTGAGCAGCCGGACATGTGATTGCGCTCGGGCGCCCGGCGCAGCGCACCGCCACGCTGCTGGAATTCACCGCCAGGCTGTAGCCGCGGCCGCTCAAGGTGCTATCGTATGAATTTTGACATTCCAGGGAGAGATCGATGCTCGCGAATTCGCAACGGGTCGGGGTGTCCCGGCAGCCGGGCTGCACCAGTTGCCTGAGGATCAAGGAACTCCTCGCCAGGCGCGGGGTCGATTTCGAATCGATCAAGCTATGAAACAGATCACCATCGATCGCAGCAAGCGCTTGTATGAGGAGCCGCACACCGGCCACAACCGCTGGCACCCCGATATCGAACCGGTGCTCGAGGTCGCGCCCGGCGAAGAGGTGCTGATCGAGACGCGGGATGCGGCGGATGGGCAGATCAAACCCGGCACGTCAGTGGCGGACTTTGCGGGAATGGACACCAAGGTTGCACATCCGCTGACCGGGCCGATCTACATCAGCGGCGCGAAGCCTGGCGATCTGCTCGAGATCGAGTACCTTGATATCGTACCCGAGTCTTATGGATGGACTCGGGTGCGCGCGGGCGCCGGTTTCTTGCGTGACTTGTTTCCAGATCCGTATCTCGCGCACTGGCACATGACGGGCGGATTCGCCACTTCACCGCAGTTGCCCGGTGTGCGTATTTCTGAGAGTTCGTTCATGGGCACGGCAGGGGTTGCACCTTCGCATGAGCAATTGGCCAAGTGGAAGGCGCGCGAAGCCGATCTGGTACGCCGCGGTGGCATCGCGCTGATGCCTGATGCGCAAGACGCAGTGCCCAATATCGAGCCCATCGCCAGCACCGCGTTGCGCACCGGTCCGCCGCGCGAGAACTGCGGCAATCTGGACGCAAAGCAACTCACGCGCGGTTCGCTGTTGTACATACCGGTGGGCGTCGCCGGCGCGTTGTACTCAGTGGGTGACGCCCATTACGCGCAAGGTGATTCCGAGTGCTGCGTGACTGCCATTGAAATGGGTGCCACGGTGACCGTGCGTTTCAAGGTACACGCGGGTGAAGCGCTTCGGCGCAACATTCGCTTTCCACGTTTTGCGCATCCTGGCTACTTTGCGCGAACCGAGTGGGCCGCGCCGCGTAACTTTATCGCTACCACCGGCATGCCGATTCGTGACGACGGCACACAGGAGGGCGAGCAGCATCTGAGCCTTGCTGCACGCAACGCGCTGGTGCACATGATTGAACTGCTGCAGGAGCGCGGTTGGAGTATGCAGCAGGCGTACGTCATCTGCAGCGTTGCGGTGGATTTGCGTGTGAGTAATCTGGTCGATCTGCCCAACGTTACCGTCTCCGCGCTGCTGCCCGAGGATATCTTTGTCGATTAGCTGAGCGCCGCCTGCATCCGGATGCCGGCGCGCGCAAACAGATCCTGGTTCAACATTGCGGGACCCGGCCTGGGCACTTGCGACGTACATTGGTAGGCCGAATCTGGATGTTGAATGACCGCAACGGGTCGCACTGTAAAGCTTTGCATAGTGACCCAAAGCAGATTGCCTGTGCGACGTTCTTGTCTGGTAACTTGTTAACCAATTGTACACACAGGGTTGCTGCGCGAGCAGAATCGAGCACCGTGCGCGAATTGCGCTGACCACATTATTTTGGTCCATTTTTATTTCTTGCCAAGCCCTTGAAGGCGCTTCGCGTTGGTCAATCCAATCGCGCAGTCGGGTCAATCCATGTCGCGCAAACGACACTCTTATCCTAGAGGTTGTAACAAAGATCGAAATTTGTATTTATAGGATTGCAGCGGCCAATTTGTGACTTCAGCCTGGGCGCTGCCCGATACCCTTTTCCCCGGTGACCATCTAGACCCGGGCTTTCCTATTATGTGAACATGGTTTTTGTTTTTTGATTGGCCATGCGCGGGCATCCAGACTACACTTTTATCACCGAGCATGCGGCCGACTGCCGCGTCGGCTTGGCGACCGGAGTTCCAACTGCCGGACAGGAGCGACTGGTGGCGCCCGACATTCTCATAATCGATGACGATAGCGCGATCCGGGAAATGCTCGCCCACTATCTGCGCAGTCGAGGCTTCAATGCGCTGACGGCGAGCGAGGGGCGCAGCGGCGTCGAGACGTGCAGGAACAGCAAGCCTGACGTTGTGCTGTGCGACTTGCGCATGCCCGGCATGGACGGCCTCGCGGTGCTGGCGGAATTGACGCGCGACTTCCCCGAGCTTCCAGTGCTGGTCGTCTCCGGCACGGGTGATCTGAGCGACGCCATACAGACTCTCAAGTTGGGCGCCTGGGACTACGTGACCAAGCCCATCGAGGACCTCGCCGTCATCGATCATGCGGTGAACAAGGCGCTGGAGCGTGCCCGACTTCTAGCCGAGAATCGCAGCTACCGCGAACACCTGGAAAGCGTCAACGCGCAGTTGCAGCGCAGCCTGCGCCAACTCGAGGAGGACGAGACGAGCGGGCGCGAGATCCAGTTCACCTTGCTTCCGCCGTCGCCGACGGTGTACGGCGCATATCAATGCAGCCGCTACCTCGCGCCGTCGGCATTCTTGAGCGGTGATTTTGCCGATTATTTCGCCATCGATGCCGATCACTTCGGCTTCTACGTGGCCGATGTATCGGGTCATGGCGTCGCGTCCGCCGTCATCACCGTGATGCTCAAGAGCCAGGTGAACCACTATATCGAGCGTCTGATGCGCCAGGGCGTGCGCACCATCCTCGACCCCGCCGCGCTGCTCGCGGACTTGAATAGTGACGTGCTCGCCGATGGGCACGGCAAGTACCTAACGATGTTCTATGGCGTCATGGACCTGAAGAACGCCCGTCTCCAATTCGCCAACGCAGCGCAGTTTCCGTTCCCCCTGCATTTCGATGGCCTTGCAGTGAAACAGATAGGCGGCAACAGTCCTCCGGTCGGTCTGTTTGAAGATGCGCGGTACGTCAATGAATCGCTGGAGGTGCCGGGAACATTTGCTTTGCGCGTCTATTCCGACGGCGTGCTCGAGCTCCTAGCGCCCGGCGATCTGGCCGGCAAGAAGGAAGTGCTGCGCGCGCTCTCGCAAAACGTCGACCTCGACGCTGAAGCCTTGGCGAAGAAGCTCGGTCTCGATGGCCACGCGCCGCGGCCGGACGACGCTACGGTACTCTCGGTGCGGAGGCTCGAAAGCCATGCCTGACGAAGGCCGCGTGCTCTACGCGGAGCGCAATGGCATGTGGGTGCTTCGCTTCCAGGGGCCGATTCGTTACACCATGGCAGCTTCGTTCGACGCCTTCCTGAACGAGCTGCTGGCCGAACGAGCGCCGCGCGTGATCTGCGCGGATCTCTCCGACACCGAGTCTATCGACAGCACCGGTATCGGCCTGCTCGCCAAGATCGCCATCGCACAACGGCGCGCGGGACGCAGCAAACCCCTTCTGTTCTCGTCCAAGCGCGACATCAACGAGGTGCTGCGCAGCATGTCCCTCGACGAAGTGTTCCAGATGATCGAGCAGCCGCCCGAGGCGGACGCTCTGGAAACCGTGACGCCAACGCAGCCTTCCGAGCGCGAGCTCAGGCGCACGATATTAGAGGCGCACTTGCTGCTGTCCGAGTTGAGCGAACGCAATCGCGCGATGTTCAAGGACGTGGTCGAAGGCCTCGCCAAGGAGATGCCTGACGATGCCTCTGCGCCGGCGCATGCTCCGGCCCCGAGTCGGCCGACGGAACACTGATCGATCTCCCGCCGTGCCCGACCAAGACACATTGCCGCAAGCCCGTGCAGCGCTCGATGCTTCCGGCGAGATCGCGCATTTGCGCGCCGAGCTTGAGCGCAGCCGTGCCTTGGCCGAGCGTTTCCAGCGACTCGTGGAATCGGCGCCCGACGCGATTATCGTCGTCGATGATCACGGCCGCATCGTTCTCGCAAATGCCCAAACGGGCAAGCTTTTCGGATACGCGTCCGACGAGCTGATCGGGCAGCCGGTCGAGATCCTCGTGCCGGATTCCGCGCGCGGTCGGCACGTCGCGCATCGGGACGGCTTCCTCGGCCACCCATCCGTGCGTCCCATGGGCAGCGGTCTTGATCTCTTGGCGCGCCGCAAGGACGGCAACACGGTGCCGGTCGAGATCAGCCTGAGCCCGCTGCAAACGCGGGAAGGCGTGCTGATCTCGGCGGCGATTCGCGACATCTCGGAACGCCGCCTGGCGCAGGACGAACTGCGCCGCGCGCATGACGAACTCGAGGAGCGCGTCCAGGAACGCACTGCCGAGCTCGAAAAAGCCAATCGCGCGCTGCAGGCGGAAATGGTTGATCGCGACAAGGCCGAAAAGGCGCTGCTTCAAGCGCAGAAGATGGAGGCGGTGGGCCAGCTCACCGGTGGCATCGCCCATGACTTCAACAATCTGCTAACCGTAATCATGGGCAATTTGCAGATCCTCGCGAGCGAGTTGCGCGCCGACGCGAATGCGACCGCGCTCATTCGGGCCGCGCATGCGGCCGCCAGGCGCGGCGCGGAGCTGAACCGCACCTTGCTGGCGTTCTCGCGCAAGCAACGGCTGACACCCGTGCCGGTGGACTTCAACGAAATGATCACCCGCATGGCCGCGATGTTGCGCCCCACGTTCGGAGAGACCATCCAGATCGGCATCGAGCCGGGCGCGAATGTGCCGGCCGCCATGGTCGATCCGGCACAGCTGGAAACGGCGCTCCTTAATCTTTGCGTGAACGCGCGCGACGCGATGCCCAACGGCGGCAAGCTCACCATCGAAACCGCAGCGGTGACCTTCGATGCGCACCACGCGGTGCTAGAGGGCGATGTCAAACCCGGCGATTACGTCACTCTGGCCGTGTCCGATACGGGAACGGGCATGCCGCCTGAAGTGGTCGCGCGTGCCTTCGAGCCGTTCTTTACCACCAAGGACATCGGCAAGGGCAGCGGGCTCGGACTGGCAATGGTGTATGGCTTCGTCAAGCAGTCCGACGGGCATGCGAAAATCTACAGCGAGACCGGCCTGGGCACCACAGTCAAGCTCTTCTTGCCTGCCATTGTATCGCCGGTTGCGGCCGCCGCTGCTGCGTCGCGCGAGCCGGCGGCGCGGCCAACCGGCCGTGAGACAGTTCTTGTCGTTGAAGACGCGGAGGATGTGCGTGAGCTCGCTTGTCGCGTATTGGCGGGGCTGGGCTACAAGATAGTGCAGGCGACCGACGGCGCGAGCGCATTGGCGGCACTGCAAGCGCACGGGGACATCGCGCTGCTTTTCACCGATGTCGTGCTGCCGGGCGGCATGAACGGGCCGGAGATCGCCCGCGCCGCGACGGCGCGGCATCCGGGCCTCAAGGTGCTATATACGTCGGGCTACACCGGCAACGCCATCCAGCAGCTCGAAGCGCTGCAAATGCCGGTGCAGTTGATCAGCAAGCCCTATTCGATCGAAGATCTCGCGCAGACCGTGCGCAGCATGTTGGACGCACACGCGGCTTGAGGATCGCAAGGCCACGTGTGGCCGCAGTTGATCGCGATGTTCTGTCCGGTGTTTACTGCTCGGCTTCCGTCCCCGTTCGAGCGTTGGCAGAATACCCGCTACTTCCCGCTCACAGCGGTCATGAGGCCGTTGACGTTCGGTTGCTTCTCGAGGTTGTGCAGGATCTCCAAGGCTTCGTTGACTTTGGACATGGGTAGCGCACGCGATGCGCAATCGCGAAACTTCATGTCCATGCCCTCCGGCGTCACGCCCAGCACCGGGCCTGCGTAGTCGCGGCGTTGCTGCCGCGACAGCACCGTGCCGTTCTTCAACTTGATGCGCACCTCGTTCTTTTCCTCCACCCACGAGGGCTTGCCTTCGTTGCCGGGATAGCGCTTCATCGTGATCTTCGGGATCAGCGCGCGAATCTCCGGGCGCATCACCATCGCATCCTCGAACTGCGCCAAGCCCACTGTGTCGTCCACCAGTGCGGCGGCCAGACAGTACTGGATGGAGAACTTGCCCTCCAGCGCCGTGTGCGGGTCATAGTGAATCAGTGAGCGCGGCGGATCGAAGTCCACTAAGACCTCCACCGAATCCACCTCGCGGTAGTCCACCGGCTGCTCCTTGCGCAGCAGAAAGTAGGCATCGAGGGGTCTGTGGGTGGAACCGCAGCACGGGTACTTCTTGATCGTCACACCGGGCTGCTCGAGGAAGAACTGTTTGCCCAGGCGTTCGAGCGGCGCGCTCACATTCTCGCCCCGTCCGCCCGAGAACGCGTGCATGAACCCGAAGCGGCCCTCGAGCCCGGTGGTGGCTGCAGTGTAGCCGCGCTTCACCAACATGGCCGCGGTCACGCCGCCGCGCGACGCGTTGCCTGCATGGAATGGCTTCGTCATGGTGCCGAAGTTCTCGCGCAGGCCGGAGGCGTTCGACGCCGCCAGCGAGATCGCCATCGCGGTCTGCTCCTGGTTCAGCCCCAGCAGGCGCGACGCCGCGGCCGCGGCAGCAAGTGTGCCTAGCGGAGCCGTCGGGTGCCACCCCAGATCGTCGGCGTAGTCCACGCCCATGCCTGACGCGATTGCGCAACCGACCTCGAACGCGATCATGTACGCGAGCATGACGTCGCGACCCGAGGCGCCAATCGCCTCGCCTATGGCCAGAGCACTCGGCAGGCAGACCACGCTCGGGTGTCCCTTTATCGCGTGGGTGATGTCGTCGTAGTCCAAGGCGTGGCCCATAGCGCCGTTGACGAACGCTGCCATCGGCGCGGATGTCTTGATGCCCCTACCGATTATCGATGCCGCGCTTGCACTCCCGGTATCCTCGGCAAAACCCACCAGAATGTTGGTGACCTGTTCCTTGGAACCCGCGAGCGCGCACGCAACGCAGTCGATGATGCCATGCCTTGCAGCGAAAACAGCCTTCGACGGAAAATCCTCGTACGTAGCTGTGATAATGAACTTGGCGACTTTGTCGGTGAGACCCATGACGCTTCCTTTTGAGAGAAATTTGTATAAGTTGCGCTGCGAGAGTACTTAGGTTAACGAACCCAGTTCCAGTGAACGATCCAGTGCTTTGAGGCCACCAAGATACCGAACCCAGATGCCGCGAAAAGCGTTTGACGGCGCTAAAGGATTTCATGCTGACGCCCCACAAGTTACTACTCTAGCATCTTCGAGTGTTTCTGCGCCGAAGTGCTGACTGCCATATGGCGGCTTTGGGACTTGAACCGGCCGCTCGCCAGACCCGCCCGGATCGGGCAACCGAAGGTCCAAGTCCGCTAACGCCAAAATTCAAAGTCAGGCGGTTACGGCGCGAGGCCGCCGCGGCCTGCCGGTCGGGGCCGGCAAACCACAGCCCTGCGCTCGGAGCGACAGGGCCGTGATCCGATTAGACCGCAGGGGACTGCTCACTCTACATTAATGTTCGCTGCCTTGACGACTTCCGCCCATTCGGCGACTTCGTGTTTGATCAGTTCGCCGAACTCTTCCGGCGTGCCGCCCGCGGGCTCCAGGCCGTCCGCCGCTATGCCCTTTGCGAATTCCGGATTCTTGATCGCCTTGTTGATTTCGCTGTTCAGCTTATCGATGATCGCTCTGGGTGTACCTTTTGGCGCAATCACGCCGTGCCAGTTGTTTGCCTGGAACTTATAGCCGGATTCCATGACGGTCGGTATATCCGGTAGCGCAGGAAGGCGTTTGGCCGACGTTACGGCCAGCCCGCGCAGACGCCCGCTCTTAATGTGCCCGATGACCGCCGACACCGCACCAACCATAACCTGCGTATTGCCGGCGACGGTATCAATGACGCCGGGTCCAGTACCCTTGTATGGGACGTGAGTAATCTTGATGCTGGTGCGCAGCGCCAATAGCTCGGTTGCAAGGTGCGTGACGCCGCCGACGCCGGTGCTGGCGTAATTGAGTTGCCCGGGTTTGGATTTGGCGAGAGCTACCAACTCCTTCACATTCTTGACCGGTACCGACGGATGGACGACAAGGACCGACGGGCCGTTCTCCGTCTGCACTACGGGCACCATGTCGTTCAGTGCGTTGTACGCGAGGTTCTTGTAAATGCTGGGCGCCGTGGTGTAGCTGCCGGAAATCAGCAGCAGCGTGTAGCCGTCGGGAGCGGATGTAAGCGCGATTTGGCTGCCCAGCGTACTGCCGGCGCCGGGGCGGTTGTCGATAATGAACGTCTGGCCCAGCGCCTTGGTCAGAGGCGTTGCTATGGCGCGCGCGATGAAATCGGTACCGCCGCCGGGGGCGAACGGAACGATGATGCGCACGGGTTTGGTCGGATAGTTCTGCGCGTGGGCGAGTCCAGCGGCCGCGCACAACACTGCGGTTGCAACCCAGAATGGGAATTTCATGATGAACACTCCTCGTAGAAAATGACACCACCTAGATTGGCGTCAGGAATGCGCGACCCGATGCGGGGCGCGCGGACTAGTAAAACCTTGGTGCTGTACCTTGGACACACCACTGCTTGATCACATTGGAAACACCGTTCCCGATTCCTCATCTCCCGCCTCAACCATGATCCAAACCGGATCGAGACGGGCCAAGGCGTACCGGCGGATGGCCGTAAAGCCTATACAGCCTACCGACGCGGAACTCGTGGCATCGCGGCCTAGATCGAGGATTTGGTTTTTCTTTGAAACACCCGCCCGGAATCGATGACGATCGTCTGCCCCGTCATCGTCTCGGTGCGTACATGACGGCGACATGCACACCCTCCTTTGCGAGCGCGTGTCAGATGCGCTGCCCGAGACCGCCATCGCCGCCCGTCACCAGTGCAACCGTGCCCCTAAGCTCCATGAGCTTCCTCCTGAACGATAAACGCTGGGCAATTTCATCCTGCCTCTCTTCGCGCCGGGTCGACGGCAGCAGTTTGCAGCTCATTTTGCACCGCCGAGCATCGCGCCCATGAGATGTTGCGCCTGCCCCCGGCCGATTGCAATGCCGATGCGCTCAAGAGGCCGCCGATCCTGCGCCACATGGGATGATTGCGCAGTGCGAGGTCGGAAAGAGGGCAATGCTGCAGAGAACGCTTCCAGTTGATCGAGCCTGAGTGTCCGGACTGGCGGTTATCTGACGCTCAAAGCGCCGTTCTTTCAGCGCTGCCAGTGACGACCCTGTCGGCAGGTGCTGGCCGACAGTTGTCTTTCAACCTGGCAACGGCGCCGCACTTCGCAGGACTGCTTCGAATCTGATAGCGGCCGGTCAGATCCGGTCGAGGAAGGGAACGTACCAGTTGCTAAAGTGGCGCGCGCAGGCGGGTTCGGCCAGCGGCAGCCACATGGCGAGTGCCTGGTCGCGCCAGCGGATGTCGGGCTGGAGCGAAAGCCACTGGTGCGCCGTGCTGCTGCGGCGTTCGTTGATGTAGACCGTGCGCGGGGCGGCGCAGATGTCCTGCCACAGCGCCGCGTAGCCCGAGGGCTCGCCGCCGATCTCATAAACGTAGGCACGTTCAGCCTGTATCCCATATATCGCGTAGGCCGCGCCTCCCGGGCTGGCCAGCAGCTGCAGTCGCTCGGCCGGCGGCGGCAGCGTGAGATAGCTGGCGCGGTCGCGCTGTGCATAGGCCCCCGGATCGCGCAAGCGCAATGCGTCGAGCACTCGAGTCTCGGCAGGGGCGCAACCCGCAGCGGCGCCGCCCGCGCTAGCGTATGTGCCGAATACCCCGCAATCCGAGCTAGTCCAGCCGAGCCGGCGGTAGAGCTTCGGCTGCGCGGTCCACAGCACGGCAAAGGCGGTGCCCGCGGCGCGCAGGCCTTGCTCCGCGGCGCGTAGCAGCTGCGACGCGAGCCCCCGGCCGCGCTCTGCGGGGTGGGTGTAGACCATGCCCATCATCGCGCCGCGCCAGCGGCGTTCAGCCGTGATCCAGTCGAAGCGCTTGACCACGACGCAGGCGGCAATCGTCTGGCCGCGGCAGGCGAGCAGTATGTCGGGGCAATTGCCGGCCTGCAGCGCGGCGGGAAAGCGCCGGGCGAGCGAGAGGCTGCGCCCTTTGGAAAGTATGAACTCCTCGTCGAGCAGCGCGACCAGCGCGGGCAATTCAGCCGGCATGCACGGCCGGATCAGGAGCGACGCTACCATCCCGCGCGAATGCACGCAGCGATGCGCTCGCGCTCTTCGCGCGTCAGCCACCAGCCGCAGGGGATCGACAGGTTTTCGTGATCGAATAGATCCACGCCGGGTAGCGCGTCGTCGCGGCGCAGATGCGCGAAGCAGGAATAGCGGTCGTTGCGAAGATGCAGGCGCTGGCAGCCGATGCCGTTTCCGTGCAGCTTGCGCATCAAGTCCGCGCGCCGTTCGGCGCGCAGCGAGTAGGTCCAATAGCCTGACACGGCATCCTCGCGCCGCGCAAGCAGCGTGACGCCGCGTACGCCGGCGAGCGCTTCGTCGAAGTAGCGACCGTTCGCGCGCTGGCGCGCGAGGAGGTCATCGACCAGCGCAAACTGCGCGAGGCCTATGCTGGCGGCGATATTATTCATGCAAAAGTTGAAACCCGGAGTCGCGATATCGCTGTCTGGATTGAGGTCCCCGCCGGGGAGGCGGAAACTCGGCTGATGTATGCCGTAGTGGCGCAGCCGCCGCGCCTGTTCGTAATCGAGCGCGCCGCTGCAGAATAGCGCGGCGCCGTCGCCCGCGGTGATCTGGCGCACAGCCGAAAACGAATAGATGCAAAAATCGCTGCCGTGATTGCCGAGCCGCGCGCTGCGATACTCTGCGCCGAACGCTTCGGACGCATCTTCGATCAGGCGCAGGCCGTGCGCACGCGCCGCTTGCTGCAGAGCCTCCAAGTCGGCCACGTCCCCGGACCAGTGATAGGCAAGAATGGCGCGTGTGCGCGGCGTCACCAAATCGGGAATGCGCGCCGGGTCGAGCATGCCGGTGACGGGATCCACATCGCACCAGACCGGACGCGCGAACAGATTGGCGATGGGCATGCTGCTGGCGAGGCATACCATGGGCGAGACGATAACTTCGTCCTGCGGCCGCACCCCCGCCATGAACAGGGCCAGCGTGAGCGCGCCCGATACGTCGCTCATCGCGCACACCTGCGCATTGCCCGTGTAGGCCGCGAGTTTGCGCTCGAACTCCGCTACTTGCGCCCCTTGCGCGATGTAGCCGCTCTCGCACGTGGCTTTGAGCGCGGCGTGCGCGCTCTCCGGCATGTGCACCTTGAACAGCGGGATCGAGATATCCATGCCTGCCTACCAACCCTGGTGCAGGGCGGCGGCAATGCGCTCGCGCTCGAGATCGCCGACCCACCAGCCGCAGGGGAGGTGCAGCATGGAGTCGTAGAAGCGATCCAGACCCGGCAGTTCACAGCGGCTTGCCGCGAAAACGCTATGACGGTCATTGCGCCTATGCGCGAGCGAATTGCCGATGCCAAGTTCGGTGAGCCGGCGCGCGAGGTCGTCGCGGCGCTCGGCGAGCACGGTGTAGAACCAATAGGACGGCTCGGCGGCGGCGTCCCAGGCGCACAACTCGAGTCCTGGAATGCCGTGCAGCGCCGTGTCGAAATACCTGCCGTTCGCGATATGGCGCGCGATGACCGGCCGTATGTGATCCAGCTGCACCAGCCCGATGGTCGCGTTGACATTGTTCATGTGGTACTTGTAGCCCACCTCGGTTACGTCCACCTCGGTGCGCGGCGCCGCGCGGTCTATGCCGAACCAGCGCAGGCGCCGGCCACGCGCCAGATCGGCCGGATTGCGACAGCCGAGCATGCCGCCGTCGACCGTGGTCAGGTGTTTGATCGCCTGCAGCGAGTACATCACATATTCCGATTGGCTGCCGATCGGCGCTCCGGCATAGCGCGCGCCCAGGGCATGCGCCGCATCCTCGATCACGGCCAGTCCATGGCGCTCGGCGACGGAGCGGATATCGGCCATGGGAGCCGGGATGCCGCCGTAGTGCACTACCAGGATCGCGCGCGTGTGCGCCGTGATCTTCGCCGCGATCGCATCGGCGGCCAGATTGCCGTTGCGCGGATCCACGTCGGCCCACACCACCCGCGCTCCGGCATGCAGTATGGCGAGATTGGTCGGCTCCGCGGTCATGGCGGTGGAAATGACTTGATCGCCCGGACCGACGCCGGCCAGCAACAGGGCGGTATGCAGCGCGGCAGTGCCGGAATAAAACGACAATACGTGCGCTTGGCCGGCGAATTCGCCGAAGCGGCGCTCGAATTCGGCGACCGGCGGTCCTTCTGAAATCTGCCCGCTGTAGAGCACTTCGCGCAGGCGCGGCAGCAGCGCCGACGCGGGCGCCATAAAGACTTTGAATAGCGGAATCTGGCCTGGGTCGCTCATTGTGCGTTCGCGCCGCACTTGCGGTTTCGTCGGCTCCCGCGCAAAGTCGGCGTCGCCGCAAGACTCGAAATCTGTCGCCGCACGGCATTCTTGGCGTTTGGATGGGCGGGCATGAACGCAGACCAATTGGAAGACAATCCGATTCTAGCGGACATTGCAAAAGCGAACCAATTACTTCGTCACATTGCGGTCGCAATGGCATTGCTATAATCAGCCTCGCGTTTCGCGCAGAGACCGCCCCGATGGATCAGGAAAGCAACGAGCAAAAACTGGAACGAGCCATCCGCCTGCATAACCAGGGCAAGCTGGACGAAGCGCAGGCTTTGTACCGGGAGTTGTTGCGCGACAATCCCGGCCACCAGACTGCTCTGCATTTGTCCGGACTCATCGCGCATCAGGGCGGACGCTATCGCGAGGCCGTTACCCTCATCGAAAAGGCGCTCGTGGGCGGGGCCGTGACCGCGGTGATACACACGAACTGCGGAATCGCCTATCGCGCGCTCGGCGAATTTGAAAAGGCGGCGTGGCATATCGGGTTGGGGATCGCGCTCGATCCCGAATTCGCCGCGGGGCATTTGAACTATGCGCTGGTGCTCCTGGATATGGGGCGGCCGCGCGAGGCCGCAGTCTACCTTGAGACCGCGCTGAAACTGCGCCCCGATTTCGCGACAGCCGCCTTTCATCTGGGCCGGATTCACCTCGACGACGACCAGCCTGCGCTCGCCGCGGAGAAGCTGCGCGCCGCGGTGCGGCTGCAACCCGAATTGGCCGACGCGCATTATTATCTGGCGCGGGCCTTGCTCGGCCAAGGCGATACCTGCGGCGCGTTGCAGCACCTGGAGGCGGCGGTGAAATCGCAGCCTGAACATGGCGACGCCGTTTTTCTGGCGGCCAGAGTGAGCTTCGAGCTCTGTCGCGAAGGCGAGGCTCTGGCATACCTTGAACGCGCGCAAGACGGTTCGCGTCCGACGGGCAAAGTGCCCGGCATGTGCGCCGCGCGCGCGCGCATTGGTCAGATCGGCCCATGGTGCGCCGCGCACGGCGAGCGCTATACGCGTCTGGCGCGGCCGCAATGGCTGAACTTGCCGCAGCCGAAGGCGCTGCCCGAAGCGGAGGCCTCGAATTTCGCGCTGCCTAAGCCGTTCACTCTGGAAATGTTTTTGGCTCGCGTGCGAAAGGTGCGGGTGCTACCGACGGAACTGCTGCTGCTTGCCCACGACGGCCATCTGTTCCTCGACGGCTTCGTGCGCTTTCCGGAGCAGTATGCGCTGCAAGAGGGCGGCGCAATCCGGCACTGCGCAGATGACGGCCGCCTGCTGTTGTCTCTGCCTAAGCGCACTCTTGCAGTGGAGGCGCCCTGTGTTTGGCTGGGCGCGGGCGCCGATCATTTCCGCTGGATGTTCGAATCGCTGGCGCGGCTGTGGGTAATCGAGCAGGAGCCGGAACTGCATGATCTGCCTTTGATCGTGCAGCATTCCCTCACGCGCTGGCAGGACGAATTGCTGCAGTTGCTGGGGTACGATGCCAAGCGGCGCATCGAAGTCCCGCCCGATGCCATGCTCGAATGCCGGGAGCTTCACGCCGCTTCCCTGGTCTCGGCCGGGCACTTGATTTCACCCGTTGCGATCCAGCATCTACGGCGTGCCCTGGGGCTGCGCATCGAACCCGCGGTCGACGCGCCGCGCCGCCTTTATTTGTCGCGGCGCGCCATGGCGACGCGCAGGCTTGCAAATGAGAGCGAGCTGATGCCCCTGCTCGAGCAACATGGCTTCATCGTGGTGGAGCCGGAGTCCCTGAGCGCGGCCGAGCAGTTGGCGCTATTTCAGTCGGCGCAGGTGATACTCGGAGTGGAAGGCGCGGCTCTGGTGAATTTGCTCATAGCGCCGATGCAGGCTAAGGTCGGCGTGATTGTCGCGCGCGGCCTGTACAAGCCGCGCCACTGTTACGTCTCGGCGCCGATCGGGCACGATTTCACCTACCTGTGCGCGGAGCCGGATTATGCTTCGCATCCGGCGCTCTCCGACTGCGATGTCACGCTGCCGCGCGAATTGCTGCAGGCGTTTCTGGCAACTCTTTGAATCGCGCGGGTGACGGTGTTCAACAGTCCGAAAATCCAAATTTCACAGATACTTCTCTCCCGGAGTTCGTTTGCGAATGCATGCGGCGGGAGTGCCATAGGCTATATAGAGAGGCCCAACATGTTCAAGGACGGTCGAACCCGCACCGATAACGGTGTGCTCTCCAATGTGAATGCCATTGATGAGCGTGGCCCCTATGCCGACGGCGGCGTAACTGCCAATGCGACAGTTCCCCCCGGTCGTTGCACCGGGAGCGAGGCTGGAAAACGGTTCCATAACTGAATCATGATCGAGCGATGCGTTCGTGTTCAAGATGCAAAATCGAGCTATGGAGCAGCATGGATTTATGACTGCACCCGCCATGATTGCGCTTCCTTCCGCGACCGACGCACTCTTGGCGACTGACGCGCTTGGATGTATTGCACTAACAAATGGAAGACTGGGGCACAGCTTGCGAATCCGATCAACAACCTTTGAGCGGAACATGTTGTCTCCGATAGCTACGATGGCACCGCGCAGGTCGTGGCTCGCTATCAGTCTTGGCAGCGCCTCGACTTGCCCCAATATCTCATATCCGAGCGTTTGCTCACCAACCCGACGATAATCGTCTAAGAGTCCCGCAATCTGATATCGGCCTTCGCGCTCGACAATGTCAATGATGACTCTTGCATGACCCGATGACCCGACGATTGCGATCTTGTTCATCATGTGTGTTCTCTCCCCAGAAGCTCCCCGACGCAGTGCCGCGGCAGTCTACTCTGAAATAATAGCGAGTGTTCTTCTGCCATGTCCCTGAAGGGCGAGGGCGCAGCCCTCGCCTACCGGCTCGGATAGGTGCGCTTGCTCGCATCTTCGACAATCGGTGAGGGAGCGCGCTTCGTCGAGCACAGGAACAAGACGTTTCGCATCTCACCTCGCCGCAGGCAGCGGGCGGGAAATGCGGATCACTGAGCCCTTACAGCGTTGCCGCAAGAACGGTGCAGACCCTGTCGATATCCTCATCGCTCAAGGACGTGTGAAACGGCAGTCCCAGGATCTGGCCCGACAGAGATCGGGCGCAGGCCAGGTCACAGGTGGTTTCTGTGCGGCGCAGCCCCGGGTGATCGGGGATCAGCGGGTGATACCAGCGTCGGGTTTCGATGTTTGCGGCTTGCAGCGACGACATGATGCTGAGCGTGTCGGCACCGGCGGGCAGACGCACGGCCATGATGGTGTAGATTCCATCGTCAGGGCGGCGCTGCCGCTTCGCCTTGGGACAACGCAGATCGAGCAAGGACCGATAGCACGCGCCGAGCTGTCGGCGCGCGCCCGCGCGCTCGGGCCAGCGTGAGAGCGCCGCCATGCCAACGGCCGCGTGATACTCGGACAGCTTGGCGTTGGTTCCGGCGAGACCGACGACGCCCGACGGAAGCTGAATGCCGAAATTGGAGAGCCGCCTAACTTCGCCAAGGAACGCAGGATCGCGCGCGGCAACGAAGCCGCCTTCGCCGATGCCGAGCGATTTGGTTGCATGCAGGCTCACGACCACGATGGTGCGTGCGCCGACAGATTGATTGCCGAAAGCGCCCGCCGCGTCAATCACCACCGGTATCCCAGTGTCCCCGGCGAAGCGGTCCCAGGCGGCCGCATCCTGCGGCGCGCCGAAGGTGGCGACAGGCATCACGGCCGCGATATCCCGAGCTTTGCATGCTTCGCTCGCGATGGCCGGGGTCAGCAGCCAACTCTGCGCATCGACGTCCGCAGCAACCGGGATGCAGCTCGCTCGGAGAACGGCTGTCGCGGTGGCGACAAAGGTAAACGACGGCACCAGCACGCGCGCCCCCGCAGGGAGCCCCAGGGCCAGCAAAGACAACTCCAGTCCGCTGGTGCAGTTGCTCACACTCACCAGGCCGGGCGGCTTTTCGGCGTCAAGGCATGCCGATAGGGCGGACTCAAACTCGCGCACCAGTGGACCGAAGTTGGTGTACCAGCGCGCGCCATCGATGCGGCGTAGCCAAGGCAGCAAGGCATCGGTTCCCGGCATGTCGGGCACCAGCAGCGGGATCGGGCGCAGACCTGGAGTCATTGCGACGCTTGACTGGCAGCTGGGCTGTTACACAGAACACCGCTTGCGCCGCCGATCACGCGGGCCTCCGATCGCACCAATCGCGCCATATCGATCGGTACGCGGTCTCGAGCGCGCGGGCCGTAGCGCAGGCGTCGGCGAACGGCGCCGCTTCGAAGCGCGCGCGCAGTTCGCCGCGCAGGGCCGCAAGTTGCGCCAGTTCGGTGGCGCAGCGGCGCGCGATGCCTAGGTATTCCGCCTCGGTGCGTGCCACAAACTCGGGCATCCCCGCATTTTCCAGGATCGCCAGGCCACAGCGTGCCAGTGGCCATCGGCCCGCAAGGGTAATCACCGGCACGCCCATCCAGAGCGAATGAAATGTCGTCGTTCCGCCGTTGTAGGGAAACGGATCCAAGGCCAGGTCTATTTCCTGAAAAATGGAAAAGTATGCGGCGAGAGGCTGACGGCCGCGCACGTCGATGCGCTGCGGATCGACCCCCGCGCGCGCAAACCGGTCGCGCAGCGCTTGGGCAACCGAGCGCTGGCTGCCGTATTCCACCACCATGATCAAGCGCGAACCGGGTATCTCGACGAGCAGCCTTGCCCACAGGTCCAGTACCGCCTCGTTCAGCTTAGTGCGGGCATTGAGTGAACCGAAGGTCAGCGCCCCGTTTTGCAGCGCCGGCAGCGGACCGGGGGGCAGAGCGCTGCGTTCGGGCCCGAAACAGAGGCAGCATCCGGGAACTCTGACAACGGTTTCGGTTTGCATCGCTTCGGTCAGTCCCGGCGGATCGAGGCGCGCATCGCTGATCCGGTAGCGTATCGCGGGAAGGCCGGTCGATCCAAGATAGCCCATGTAAATCGCCTGTACCGGAGCCGGCCGCCGCGCGAACACGCCGAGTCGGTGGCCTAAGGTGTGCCCGGACAAGTCGATGAGCACGTCGATGCCGTCCGCGACGATGGCCGCGGCGGCACCAGCGTCGTCGAGCGCGTGGATATTGCGCCAGAAGGGAACCAGCCGCTTAAGGCGCTGGGTGACTGCGTCTTCCTGCGGCCAGTTGTAGTAGCAGTGCACCTCGACTTGCGCGGGGTCGTGGTGTGCAAATAGCGGTTCCAGAAAATAGGCGCTCGAATGGCCGCGGAAATCGGCCGACACATATCCGATCTTCAGGATCCGCTGCGGGTCACAGCTATTGCCATGCACAACCCAGGATTCGACGCCCGCGTAGCGCCCAGCCCACTGGCGCCTCTGCGCCAGCATCGCTTCCGGGCCGATGCCGTGCATCTGGTCGAGAAGGCAGATGAGGCTGTCTTGCGCTGGCTCGAACGCGGGCGAGAGCTCAATCGCCTCGCGGTAGAGTTTCTTTGCTTCGGCATGTTCCCCTAATTCGTGCCGGAGCAGCCCCAGGTTGTAGCGAGGCTCCGCACGGTCCGGTGCCAGCAGCACTGCAGCAATGCTACAACGGAGCGCCCCGTCCACGTCGCCTGCCGCCTTTCTTAGCGTGCTGAGGTTAGCTTGGAGCGCGAAATCCGCAGGCCTTGCCTCGGCCGCACGCTCAAGCAAGCCGAGCGCCAGGTCGTTTCGTCCCAGTCCCAGTGCGCAGCCGTATCCTTCTAGCAACGTATTGAAATCGGGTGCCGGGTCGAACACGAGCTCCCACAGTTGCGCCAGCCTGGAATCGCCATCTGAGGCGTCGGGCTGGAGCCGAAAGTCAGAAGGGGCCGCTGCCGGCGGTCGGTTTTCACTAAGCAGCTGCCGAATCAATGCCTTCAGCATCTTCGATGACAGCCCAAATAGGCCTGGCTGCCGTCGTCTAAATCAAGAATCCGGCTTTTCAGAGCGCAAAGCGCAGCGGGCTGCGCGGCCAGGCCGAAATACACAAACGTTCCTCGTAACGGGCATTTCATCGAATTCATCCTCCACAGCATTTGCGACCGATAACGAGCCGCGCGCCGCCGCATGCATCGCGCGCACCGCTTGCTGATATGGGACAAGCAGAATGCTTATCCTCTCGCAAGCGTGCCTGTACGAGGCGCCCATGTCAACGTACTTGGTGCATTGTGCTTGACGGGTACGCCTTTTCCAGCAGTGCGGCCAACGCGCCCTCTCACGTCACCTACCGCCGCTGCACTACCAAATACTCAGCGGCTGGTTTCAGTCTGTAGCGCCGCCCTCGGCCGAGGAATGGTGCTTGCTGAGGCAGCATCTCGTGACCGGGGCCCGCTCAATTGCGAGCAAAAACGCGCATCTGCTATCCTATGACGTGCGCCGCGATCCGCAGCGATTCGATTGCCCGGCCTCTTATTGCGAGCGTTGCCCGACATGCCGAGAGTAAGCGTCGTCATCCCCTGCTACAACCACGAACGCTTCGTTCGCCAGGCGGTCGAGAGCGTGCTCGCGCAGACCTTCGAGGATCTCGAGGTGTGCATAACCGACGACGGGTCGACGGACGGCACGGCGGATGTCGTAGCATCCATACGCGACAAGCGCATTCGCTTCAAGCGGTTCGAGCGCAACCGCGGCGTCAGTGCCGCTCTAAACGACGCCATCCGCCGTTCTTCCGGCGAGTTCATCGCCGAGCTCAATTCGGATGACTACTTCCTTGCGGACAAGACCGCCATTCAAGTCGAATTTCTCGAGTCGCACCCGGAAGTCGGCGCAGTATTCGGATGCCCGGCGTTCGTCGCCGAGAACGGCCAAGCAATCGCCGAGGAAGAAACCTTTTACAGAGGCATGTTTAAAGTCGAGAACCACTCCAGGGCCGGTTGGCTGAAGCGTTTATTTCCCGAAGGAAATTGTCTGTGCCATCCGACCCACATGATACGGCGCGGCTGCCACGACGAAGCCGGGCTCTACGACGAGCGGCTCGCCCAGTTGCATGACCTCGACCTTTGGCTGCGCGTGCTTCGCCGCCACGCGATCCATGTCCTTCCGGAAATGCTGGTCATGTTCCGGATAATGGCCGCAGAAGGCAACGCGAGCGCGCCCAATGTTGCGGTGATTTCACGCACGATCTGGGAATCCGAGCGCGTACTGCGACGCTACCTCGAGCTGGACGAGAGCCTATTTCGCGAAGTCTTCGAAGAGGAGATGAAGGCCCTTGGGGTCGATCCGGGACTTCCGCGCTCGATCAAGTACGGACGCATTGCAGTGGCGACGCAATTTCAACCGGCTCAGCGCCTCGGCCTCGAACTCCTGTACAACGCCGTTCCTGCGGTGAACGGCGACGAGCCGGTCCAGGCAAGCGCCAGGGAGGTAATAGAGCTATCCGGACGCCTTGACTTGAACTACGCTGGGCGCACGAGCGCGATGTACCAGGAGGTCGAAACGCTGAAACGGACCATTGCCGATCTCGAGGCACGCTTGCTCAGGCGGGATAAGCCTCCTGGCGCCGAGACCGCAAAGAAGCTCGACTGGCTCCCATGGTTAAGGAAGGACTGAAAGACCGCGACTTGCGTCGCGAGCGGGGCCTCGATCGGATCGCAAGTTTCCCCTCGCAAGCGCTCGCGTTCTTCGGATCTTGCATCAAATCTTGCGATTTCGAGCCAAGCAGAGCTTTCTCAGGCGTCGACGCTGCGGACCGCCGCCTGCGTAGGAAGGAGTTCGTGCAGCCCCACCCGCTCCGCTTGCTTGCAAATCCGCTTCCATGCATCGATGAGGAAGGGAACTTGGGTCGGGTTCTTGCCTACCTGCTCTGCGTGGGAGCGGAACTGCGAGAAGGGGGCCGCGAGATAGCACAGGTCGCCGGCCGACAATAGCTTCAACCACATCACCACATCGACGTTTCCCAGGATTTCCTGGCCGAAGAAATCGAACAGCGCGGGACCGAAGCTCGCCAAGTCACGTTTGCGGAACATCGTGGTCGAGGGCTCCCCGATGTAGTTGGTCATACCTAGAACGACGCAGTGCGCGGCGTACTGTCCGTTGATCAGCGCGCTCGTCTCGACGACCGCGGCGCGATTGATGCCGTCAGGCTGCACGACGCCGTCCTCATTGATCATCTGGCGATAGGAGGTGACCAGCGCAACGCCCGGCATGTCGGTCAGTACCCGCGCCAACTTCGTCACGCAGCCTGGCAGCAGAATGTCGTCGTCGTTAAGGTATTTCACGTAGTCGCCGGTGGAAATTTCGAACAGCTTCTGATAATTGAGCGCGGGCCCCTCCACCGGATCATTCTTGACGTAGCGGATACCGCATCGCTTCGCGTATTCTTGCACGATAGTCCGGATCTCGGCGCCGGGCGAATCGTCGGCGACGATGATTTCGCGATTGGCATAGTCTTGTTCGACTGCAGAGCGCAAGGCAGCGTCGAAGTAACGCGGGTTGTAGGCCGGGATCAGAATGGACACTTTGGGTGAGCCGACGCGCGACCCCGCAATCCGGCGCGCCGCGACGAATTCGGCGGCCATCGAATCCGCTCCGCGATCCAGATCGCGGAAGCGCTCTACCGCACTGTTTCCGGGGTCGTTCCAGCCAAGCAGGTCAAAGCCAGTATGCCGGCCAAGCTCGGCCAATTTCTCCTGATCGTAGACGTATCGGCAGTTGCGCTCGTGCATCGCGAGGTTGACCATCTCGCAGCGCGACCGGATCGGTCCGCCGTCACTCCTGCTTTCCCAGTCCGTCGTTGTGCCGATCCGAAAAGTCTCTGGCACCAAGCGTGGATCGGGTATAGAAATGCGCAGGACCGCATCGCGCTTGAGCACGCGCCTCGCCTCGCGCATGAACACGTAGGCGTCCGGCACGCAGAGCCGTTCGATGAAGTCATCGGATCGTATGCCATCGATCGAATTGTCGGCAAAGGGCAAACCCTTGGTCGCGTCGATCCGCAGTTCGGCGTCAGGCGCGCGGGGGTCGACATTGACGAATCCGTCCATGCGACGACCACCGCAGCTTATGTTCAGCAACCGAGTCTTTCCCGGGCCGCACGCAGGGTAGAAATCCACCTCGGCCGCGTGCGCCGCCGCGCTGCCGGCAGCGACTGCTTGCGTTACGCTCTCGACGGCATGATTGCTTGCGCGGAAGATATTCCTGAACAGGTCTAGCAACATTGGCACGAAACGGGAGCGCCGGCATCCAAATTGTCATTGTAGCGCGGAACGTCGGCTTGGCCGGACGACGCGGCGCTCATGCGCTTCGCGCAAGCTCTAGCCTAAGCCCAAGCCTAAGCCTGCGGTATTGTTTCAACGGCCGCTATGCAAAAGCGGCGGCGGCTAATTACTTCGATAAGATCAACCCGTTGACGCTTCGGCCTTCCAATGTCCCGATTTGCCGCCGCGCTTTTCCTGCAGTCGCACGCCCTCGATAAGCATGCCGCGATCGACGGCCTTGCACATGTCGTAAATCGTGAGTAGCCCGATGCTGACCGCAATCAAGGCTTCCATTTCAACGCCGGTTCTACCCACGGTTTCGACCGTAACCGTGAGCGCGATGGCGGATTCGGCGGGGTCGAGGTCAAAATCCGCAGCAATCCGCGTCAGGGCCAGCGGGTGCGCGAGCGGAATCAGGTCCGCGGTCCGCTTTGCCGCTTGGATCGCGGCCAGACGCGCCACTCCGAGGACGTCCCCCTTCTTTGCGCCGCCCTCCCGAACCAGGCGCAGGGTCGAAGGCTGCATGCGTATGCTGCCGCAGGCGCGCGCGATGCGCAGTGTCTCGGCCTTGGCGCCGACGTCGACCATATGCGCCTGGCCGCGTGCATCGAAGTGGCTGAGTTTTTTCGGTTTTACGGGGGAACTTGGTTTCATGGCGGAGTATCATAGCACCATGCGATTCAGTGGCTTTTTCGCGTTATTCGTTGCGCTGCTGCCGCCGGCAATGGCCGAGGGGTTGCCCGAACTCGGTGACGCGGCCCAGGTTGCATTTTCACCGCAGACCGAACGCCGCGTCGGCGAGTCGATCATGCGCGACATCCGCTTGCGCGATCCGGCTTTCGTCGATGATGCGGAAGCAACCGAGTATATCAACACCCTCGGCTATCGGCTGGTATCCAACAGCCAAGATGTGCGCCAGGATTTCGAATTCTTCATCGTCAGGGATGCCACGCTCAATGCTTTCGCCCTGCCGGGCGGCTACATCGGCGTAAATACCGGATTGATCGTCACTGCGCAAAGCGAATCGGAGCTGGCAGCGGTGCTCGCGCACGAGATTGCGCACGTCACGCAGCGCCACATGGCGCGCATGGTGAGCAATCAAGGGCAGATTTCCGCAGCGACGATGCTGGCAATGGCGCTTGCGATCATAGCGCGTAATTCGCAGCTTGGAACGGCTGCAGCGGCGATGGGGCAGGCCGGCGCAATAACCGCACAAATCGCCTTCACCCGAGATTTCGAGCGCGAGGCCGATCGTTCCGGGTTCCAGACGCTGGAAAAGTCCGGCTTCGATGTGCGCGCCATGCCGGCGTTTTTCGAGCGCATGCAAAAAGCTGGGCGCATGAACGAAAACAACGCGCCCGCGTATTTGCGCACCCACCCCATAACGAGCGAGCGCATCGCCGACTCGCAGAACCGGATTCACGGTTTGGCGTACCGACAGATCCCCGACAGCCTCGATTTCCAGTTGCTGCGGGCCAAGCTGCGTGCGGAGCAGGGCGCGCCGCAGGAGGCATTGACGCAACTCGAAGGCGAACTGCGCGAAAGGAAATTCAGCAGTGAAATCGCGGCACATTATGGTCTGGCCATGGCCTTCTTGCGCGCAAAAATGCCAGCCCGCGCAGAGGCGGAGCTCGCGCCGCTGATGCAGAGCGCGAGCCATCCGATGTTCGACGGGTTGGCCGCTCGCATCAAGCAGGCCAAGGGGGACGCGAAGGGCGCTGCCGCTGGCCTCAAGCAGGCGCTCGCGCGCAATGCCAGTTATCGCGCGCTCATCTACGCCTACGTCGAGGCACTGCAGCAGCTGGGGCAAAATCGGGAGGCGGCCTCAGCGCTCGAGGAACCGCTCAAGAAGTATCCGCGCGATGCGCATCTATACGCGCTGCAGGCAAAGACCTACGCGGCGTTAGGCAAGCGGCTGCTGCAGCACCAGGCGCAGGCCGAGGTCTACTTCCTGCAGGGCAGTCTGCCGGCCGCAATCGAGCAATTGCAGTTGGCGCAGAAAGGCGGTGACGGCGATTTTTACCAACTTTCCAGCGTCGAGGCGCGCCTGCACTATCTGAGCGCGCAGCTCAAGCAGGAAATGAAAGAGGCCAAGCAACAACAGTAAGCGCAGGCGAGCGCAGGTCGGCTCAGCCGGCTTTGCCAGGCGCGTCGAAGTAGGCTTCGTACAGCAGATCGAACGTCATCTCGGTTTCAGCAAGCAGTTGGTCCTCGCCGTCGGTGCGACGGACGGCACCCTGCAGCAAAGTCTGCACTCCCGCGGCCTCCGCCACCTTGGTGTCGCTCGAATCGAGGGCATGAATGAGCGCGCCGATGCGCGCGAGCCCCACATTCTTGTCCAGCCTGAATGCGGCGAGAATTTCCTCGAACGCGACCTTGTCTTTGCTGTTGCAGAAGGCGGCGCCGGGAAAGCCGTAGCCGATTGCGCCTGTCGGGCATTCCTGCGACTTGTCGAGCCAGACCAGCGTGGCTTCAGGGTCGATGAAGCGCCGTATCAGCCACGCCGATGCGAGCCGGTCGGCCCACAAGGGTTTGCGCGTCGCCCATACGCGCTTGAAATAGTGCTTGCCCGTGGTGTCGAGATTGCTGCTCTTCTTCGGCGCGTCCGGAAACATGAGGGTGCGCAACGACGACTCGATCTCTGCCAGGGCGCGCGCGGCACGCTCTTTCGCTTCAGATGGAAAGAAATCGAGGGCGCTGATGATCTTGTAATCACGTTTTTGCTTGTTGATTAGACGCATGATCGACACCGGGTCGGAGACGCCGAACGCGTTCTTGAGGCTTTCCACGGATTTGATCACCTCCTCGTACTTGTGCGTGCGATCGAACAAGCTGAGAAACTGCCGCGCCTGGACCTGGTCCAGGCTGTTCACGCAGAGCAGATAGGCCGAGCCGTTTATGCGTGCAATGTGATCGGTGAGGCTCAAGAGCCCTTGGCGCGCGGCGCTCGAGTCGGGAAGCAAATATACGCCTTCGCGTATTACGGCGCATCCCAGCGATTCAAGCGTGCGCAGGATGCGCATGCGGGCGGCGGGATCTTCGGTCGGGAGGATGGTGACATAGGCGAGCCACTTCGCCGCGGCGGGTCCCGTCTTGCTGGTTTGCGCGGCCATCGCTATTGCTCCAGTTCTGGCGCCCGGCTGCGACAGGGTACGAGAATGCACGCCTTGCATTCGCGCATGCAGCGGACATCCGTTGTGCAAGCTAGGTAATCCATGCTCCCCTGCAGCTCCCTATCTCTTGGTAACGCTAGTCTATCAAGCCGAACAGACGCTTGCCAGCACCGCCGTCCGGGGGCCAATTGCGCGGCAAACCAACGCGCGAATCTACGGGACGTGACACTTGGGTAAACGCGGGCGCTGCATTACAATCGGCTTCGCCGGTGCCGTGCATTATTCTGCAGCGCCAGCCCATCAAACCCATTTGCGGAGCGTTCCATTTGCAGATTGTCTGCCTTGATTTGGAAGGCGTCCTGATTCCGGAAATCTGGATCGAATTCTCGCAGCGCGCCGGCATTCCGGAATTGGCGAAGACCACGCGCGACGAGCCCGACTATGACAAGCTGATGCGTGGCCGGCTTGAAATACTCGGCAGGCGCGGATTGGGATTGCCCGATATCCAGGAAGTGATCGCCGGCATGCGAGTGCTCGAAGGTGCGCGCGAGTTCCTGGACTGGCTGCGCGAGGATTACCAAGTCGTGATTCTGTCGGACACCTATTACCAGTTCGCCGCGCCGCTGATGCGAGCGCTCGGGCACCCGACTTTATTTTGTCACGAGCTGGTGGTCGACGCCGACGGCCGCGTGCGCGACTACCGCCTGCGCATGAAGGATCAGAAGCGTGAGTCGGTGAAGGCGTTCAGGGATCTTAACTTTCACACCATCGCTGCCGGTGATTCCTATAACGACACGGGCATGCTCGCCGCGGCCCACGCCGGAATATTGTTCTGCCCGCCGCCGAACGTGGCAGCCGAATTTCCGCAGTTCCCGGTCGCGTCCGACTACGGCGAATTGCGACGCGCAATTCTCGAGGCGCGCCAGGCATGAGGCGCGGCGGGACGAAAACTTGAGCGGCGCGCCAACAGCAGGCGGGCGAGATTACAATGGCGGCAGCGGCGCCAACACTGCGATGAGGAAGCGATCATGAATTTCGACAAAGACCTGGATGCGCGCGGCTTGAATTGCCCGCTGCCCATATTGCGCGCAAAGAAAGCGCTGAGCGACATGGGGAGCGGCCAAGTGCTGCGCATCCTCGCGACGGATATCGGCTCGGTCAAGGATTTCCAGGCTTTTTGCAAGCAGACGGGCAATGAGCTATTGGAGCATAGCGAGGCGAACAAAGAGTTCACCTTCTATCTAAAGAGAAAGTAGAGGCAGTTGAGGAGCGGCGGCTTGGAAAGTCGCAAAGAGAGGCGCGCCTCCTGGAGGTCAACATGGGCAATATTTCCGACACCGCGCTGATCGAGCAGATCGTGCGCCAGCGGCTCGACGAGATCCTGCCGCGGAAAATCGAAGAAGCGCTTGCCGAGCTGAAGGCGAAAAAGACGCCTTCCATGACGATCATCGCCACCAAAGGAACGCTCGATTGGGCCTATCCACCATTCATCCTCTCGTCTACGGCGGCGGCGATGGGCTGGGACGTGTCGATATTCTTCACCTTTTACGGCCTGCAACTTCTGAGGAAGGACATGTCGGATCTCAAGATCAGCCCGCTCGGGAATCCCGCCATGCCGATGAAAATGCCATTCGGCCCGGACTGGTTCAAGAGCATCGAGTGGAACATCCCGAATATCGTGCAGGCGGGTGTTCCCGGGTTCGAGTCTTTTGCGACCGCGCTCATGAAGCGGACCATCAAGGACAAAGGCGTGGCGGACATCGCGGAGCTGCGTTCGCTCAGCCTCGAGGCGGGTGTCAAGCTGATCGGCTGCCAGATGACTGTCGATCTATTCGGCTTTAGCCGCGAGGATTTCATCCCCGAAGTCACCGAGTTCTGCGGCGCGGCGACCTTCCTGCCCAAGGCGCAGGAAGCGGATGTGACGCTGTTCATCTGAGCGCTGGCCGCCTGCAAGGAATCAGCTGAGGAAACTCTGAAAAAGGGGCCGACGGCCCCCTTTTCCAATCCCCCCATCTCAGTGAAAAACCTCGGGCGAGAAACCTCCGGCCGAGGTTTTTCAGAGGTTACCTAAGACCGGTTCACGGTCCCAGTGAATCACGCTGGATGTCACAATTGCCGGACGAAGTCGCGCCACGCCCAGGCGCGGACGCCCGGCGCAACGGCTTGCGTCGCGAGCGGGGTTTTCGCGCTTTGGTGGACAAGGCACATTTCCACGCGGGTTCCGTGCGCTCGCTTGTTCCTCAATGCGACGGCGAGCCGTTGCATCGGCGCTGCCATCGCCGGCGTCACCGTGCGTGCCGCCTTGCATTCGACCAGTGCGACGGCGCCGTTCGCGCGCGGCACGAGGAAGTCCACCTCCAGCCCTTGCTCGTCGCGGAAGTAGTACAGTTCCGCTCGCTTGCCGCGATTGGTCTGGGTTTTGATCGTTTCCGCCGCGATCAAACCCTCGAACAGCGCGCCCAGGAACGGCGACTTCGCGAGCTCAGCACCGGAGTCGATGCCCAGCAGATGACACGCCAGGCCCGAGTCGGCGATATACACCTTGGGTGATTTGAGCAGACGCTTGCCTAGGTTCTCGTAGAATGGCGGGACGATCAGTATCTGTGCGGTTGTCTCGAGCACGCCGAGCCATTGCGCGACCGTCGGCACGCTCACACCCAAGGGCCCGGCCAAATCGGTCTTGTTCAGCACCTGCCCGTGGCGGCTTGCCACCAGCGCGAGGAAGCGCCGGAACGTGGCGAGGTCTCTCACCGCGGTGACTGCCCGCACGTCGCGCTCCAGGTAGGTCTGCACGTAGGAGTTGAACCACAAGCGCACTGCGCCCGGCCGCGCCAGCGCTTCCGGGTAGCCTCCGCGCAGCAGGTCCACTTTGTCGCTTTCGCGCGCCGACAGCGGGCGCAATTGCAGCACCGCCGCCCGGCCCGCCATGGATTCGGTCACGCCCTGCATCAACGCAGCTTCCTGCGAACCGGTCAGAAACCACTGGCCGGTGCGCCTCGGCTGCGCGTCGATACGGGCGCGCACCAGCGCAAACACTTCCGGCACGTTCTGCACTTCGTCGAGCATGACGGGCGGCTTCAGCGCGTCGAGAAAGCCGTGTGGATCGGCACGCAAGCGCGCGACCAGCGTCGGGTCTTCCAGTAGGAAATAGCTGGCTTTGGGCAGCATGTGCCGCAATAGCCAGGTTTTGCCCGCCCGCCGTGGCCCGGTCAGGACTACGGCGGGAAAGCTCCGCGCCGCCAGCGCCACGGCCCGCTCGAGTTCCCGGTGAATGTAACGCATAGATGAGAATTGTAAAGTATAACTTTATATTTCTCAATACCTAAAATCCGCGTTTGTGCCGCTACGCGAACTCAGGGTGGCTGCGCGCTTCGGTCTTGAAACTGAACTCGCGGGCGAATCGCGCAAGTCGGCGGAGGCGCCGACTGCGCGGATGTTCTCGCATCGACCATGTGGCGCGCTCATCGAGCGTTGCTCGTGACCGGCGATGTCATGGAAAGAAATGCGGTGTCGGATTAATCTAGGTTGCAGCAAGCCCCCGTGCTACCGCAACGGGGGCGTAGCTCCGACCGAGCCTAGGTCTACCGGACGACAGACAGGAACCGGCCAATTGCGGTCGTCGGAGCGCCCCCCAGAAATCGCTGCAAAGCGGCCGTTCGTCGCTCAAGTTGGTACGCCGAACAGGCCAATTGCGGCACTTGACACGAAGCCGGTGTTTCGCCCGTCCGTTCCGATCCTTGCCAAACTGGGCGCGAAATCTGGTGCGCAACCGCTGTCGAAAATATTATCGCCACGCCTTCGGTCAGCTCGGAATAGACAAATCGCTCGCGATAACCGACGCACCGCGATTGATTAACGGGGCGGATTGCCTCTCCGCCGAGGTTTTTTCGACAAGGCTGTAATGTGGGCGGGCCGCACGCCGAAAACTGCTTTGACTTCTATCGGTCGAAAACCAACAAAGTCAGGTGCAATGCGCAAAACCGACCGGCAACCTTCGGTACCCGTCCTCGCTTGCTCGACCTTTCATTTCGGAACTGGCCGAGCAATACGGCCGGTAGACGCTATCAGCTCGCGTGTGATCGCGACAGCCCTGCCTTCCGATCAAATGCGCGCTGTCATGATACGAGCAGATCCACGGAAGCGGAATGTGTCAGTCCGGTCGGCGAAGTACCGCTCATTCGCCTCGGTTGCGCCAACGCTGTTTGCTTCAGAGAAGCCCATTGCGGTGAGCGCTTTCTCGAGCGAGGCCGGATCGAAGTGGCTGATCCACGGCTCCCCGAGCTTGGCCACAAACTCCGTGCGTTTCGTACGTGACAGGCGTTCTACTTCACTGAGCGCCTCATCCGGAAGAGAGAAGTCAAAGACAATCTCGCTTCCTGGAGCGCATGATCCAGCCACAAAACGCAGCGTCTCCATCACGGCATCTCGTGAGAGATACGTCGTCACACCAAGCCAGGAAATGAAAACGGGTGCGTTTCGCTTAAAGCGCGCCTGATGCAGGCGATTGGTGAGAGACTGCTTCTCGAAATCGACCGGCACAAAGGTGAGCGATCGCGGCAACTCGATCGCCTGTTCGCGCAACTGAGTACGCTTCCAGGCCTGAGTGGATGGATGATCCACTTCAAACACTCGCAGCCGCTTGCCATACGGATTTCGGTAGGCGAACGTATCGAGGCCAGCGCCGAGGACGATGTATTGCTGGGTGCCCTGCTGGTAAACACGCGCCAACTCGTCCTCCGCATAGCGACTGCGCGTCACGAGGAAGGCACGCGTCGCACGCGAGCTGGGCGTCTCGTAGCGGGCACGGTTGAGTGCGATCGACTTTACTACTTCCGCGCCAAGAATTCTCAGCGCCAACGGGTCGTCGAACACGAGTGGCCTCTCGAAGAGCTGGTGCGCGCCTCTTTGCAGGGCAGCGCCTAGAGCAGTCCGGCTCGGCTTTCCCGTTTGAAGGGCGATAGCGTTCAATGGAGCAAAGGGGCCAAGCCCGACGGCCGCGATCGATCCCAAGAATTGGCGGCGATTGATCATAGAGAGAATCCTCTTGCTTCTCCGCGGTGAAGGGGGGTTACCTAATAGCTACGTATATCGCCGTTGTTCGTTTTGTCAGGCCGATGATAAGCGTATCAAACCGCCCGTTGAGTCTGATGAAGAAGTGTTACGAATTGTAACTCCGCGCTGGGTAGACACGGAACAGCTATGGTTGGGCGTGCGGCTACACGAGCGCATCAGCGTTGAATGCCTCGACTCGCGCTCCGAGTGGCTTCACGAATTTCCGCTTCCCGGGCATCACGAATGACCGCAGTGGGTCGATTTCAGCCGGTCAGCCCAAGATAATGATCTCTTACCAGTGTCCTGGTCGGGGAGCCATAGAATCTCAAACGCCCGCATGAATGCCAGGCCTGATTTCTCAGCGACATAGCGGAGTGCAGGCATGCGTCGCACTCACCTAAAATCGCGACCAGTCCCAAGTAGGTCAGGCTGCGGGTAATGCCGGCGCACGTTTTACCCTCGGTGCGCCAGCTTTGCGGGCTTGCCAAAGGTCATAGGCGGCCTGCTGCGAAAGCCACAGGTCGGCCCGCCCGCCGTTTTTCACGCCTAGCCAGCCCTCGAGGCGCAGCGCCATTTCCGGCGAAATAGCGGCACGCCCGTTGAGTACGCGAGACAGTGCGGCACGTGTGACCCCCAATTGCGCGGCAGCATCGGTAACCGTAAGACCCAGGGCGGGCAATACGTCCTCACGCAAGGTTTCACCAGGATGCGGTGGATTGTGCATGCGCGTCATATCGAGTGTTCCTCAGTGATAGTCTAGATAATCCACTAATACGGCGTCAGTGCCTTCGAAGCTGAAATCTTGATCGCCAGATCGAGTTATCCGACGGGACTGGCACATCGCCTAGCCGAGCTTGGCGAGCTGGGGCTTCAAGTTTTCCAGGTTGAGGGTGAAGCCGGCGAGGCGTTCTCTCTCCTGCGCTACGACCGCGGCCGGCGCGCGTTCGACGAAGCTTGTATTGGCGAGTTTGCCTTGGGCCTTGGCGATTTCGCCTTCGAGACGAGAAATCTCCTTTTGCAGGCGCTCGCGCTCAGCCGCCTTGTCGATCTCGATCTTGAGCATCAGCCGGCTATTGCCGACCACGGCGACAGGCGCGTCGGCTGCAGGCAGCGCGTCGACCAAGCTCATTTCAGATAACTTGGCCAGAACTTTGATGTACGGCGCGAGCGGCTCGAGCTTCGCCCTGTCGCCTGCGGCGAGAAGGGGAATGCGCTGCGCCGGGGACACATTCATCTCGCCGCGCAAGTTGCGGCAGGCGCCGACCAGTTCCTTGAGCACGGCGATTTCCGCCTCGGCCGCGGCGTCGCGGCGCCCGGGCTGCGGCTCGGGATAGGGCGCGAGAACGATGGTTTCGCCCGTCTTGCACGCGAGCGGCGCGACTCTTTGCCACAGCTCTTCGGTGATGAAGGGAATGATGGGGTGGGCAAGCCGCAGCACCGCTTCGAGCACACGCACCAGTGTGCGCCGCGTGGCGCGCTCTGCGGCCGCGCTACCGCCTTGCAGCTGCACCTTGGCCAGTTCGAGATACCAGTCGCAATACTCGTCCCAGACGAACTCGTACAAGGCGCGCGCAGCGAGGTCGAAGCGATAGCTGTCGAAGCCGTCGCGCATGTCCTGCTCCGCGCGCTGCAGCCGGCTCACGATCCAGCGATCGGCGACCGAGGGCGCAAGCGGCAAGGCGTCGTCGGCGCCGCAGTCCCTGCCCTCGGTGTTCATCAGCACGAAGCGCGTGGCATTCCACAGCTTGTTGCAGAAGTTGCGGTAGCCCTCGCAGCGGCCGAGATCGAAATTGAGGGTGCGCGCAAAGCTCGCGAGGGAGGCGAAGGTGAAGCGCAACGCGTCGACACCGAACGACGGGATGCCGTTTGCATAATTCTTGCGCACGTATTTCTCGACCTTCTGCTTGTGGCTCGCAAGCATCAGGCCCTGCGTCGATTTGGCAAGCAGCGCATCGAAGCTGACCCCGTCTATCAGGTCGAGCGGGTCGAGCGTATTGCCCTTGGACTTCGACATTTTCTGGCCCTCGGCATCGCGCACCAGGGCATTGATGTAGACGTGGCGGAAAGGCACCTTGCCGGTGAAGTGCAGGCTCATCATGATCATCCGCGCAACCCAGAAGAAGATGATGTCGAAGCCTGTGACCAGCACCGAGGAAGGAAGATAAGCTTCGAGGTCCGGGGTCTTGTGCGGCCAGCCGAGCGAGGTAAATGGCACCAGCGCGGAAGAAAACCAGGTGTCGAGCACGTCCTGATCGCGTGTCAACGCGCCGTTATAACCCTTGGCCGCGGCTTGAGCCCTGGCTTCCGCTTCGCTGCGCGCGACGTAGACTGCGCCTTGATCGTCGTACCAGGCCGGAAGCTGGTGGCCCCACCAAAGCTGGCGCGAAATGCACCAGTCCTGAATATTTTCCAGCCAGTGGTTGTAGGTCGTGCTCCAGTGATCGGGGAAGAACTTCACCGCGCCGCTCGCCACCGCTTCGCGCCCGCTCTTGGCCATGCGCTCCATTTTCACGAACCATTGGTCGGTCAGCATGGGCTCGACAATGACGCCGGTGCGGCCCGAGCGCGGCACGCGCAGCTTGTAGGGTTTCTCCGAAACCAGCATTCCTTGCGCGCTTAAGTCTTGCAGGATGCGTTTGCGTGCCTCGAAGCGGTCCAGTCCGCGGTAGGGCGCCGGCGCGTCGTCACTGATTCTGGCATCCAGGGTGAGTACGTTGATTCTTGCAAGTTGATGCCGCTCGCCTATCAGGTAGTCGTTGAAATCATGCGCCGGCGTGATCTTGACGCAGCCCGTGCCGAATTCAGGATCGACATAATCGTCTGCTATGACGGGGATAGCGCGGCCGGTGAGCGGCAGCCGCACCCTCTTTCCTACCAGTCCGGTGTAGCGCTCGTCCTTGGAATTCACGGCGACGGCGACGTCGCCGAGCATCGTCTCCGGGCGCGTAGTAGCAACCGCCACCGCGCCGGTTCCGTCTTCGAACGGATATCTGATTTCCCAGATCTTGCCGTCTTCCTCCTCGCTGTCGACCTCGAGGTCGGACACCGCGGTGCCGAGCACCGGATCCCAGTTCACGAGGCGCTTGCCGCGGTATATCAGGCCTTCGTCGTACAGTCGCACGAATACCTCGACCACGGCGCGCGACATGCGCTCGTCCATGGTGAAGTACCCGGCATGCTGCCCTTCGGCGTCGGCATAGGTCCAGTTGGCCGAGACGCCCAGACGCCGCATCTGACGTGTGATGGTGGCGCCCGACTCCTGCTTCCAGGCGCGCACGCGTTCGAGGAACTTATCGCGGCCGAGGTCGTGCCGCGTTTTTCCCTCGGACTGCAGCTGGCGCTCGACCACGATCTGGGTTGCGATGCCGGCGTGGTCGGTGCCGACCACCCAGTTGACATTGAACCCGCGCATGCGGTGATACCGCACGAGTGTGTCCATCAGCGTCTGCTGGAACGCGTGCCCCATGTGCAGCGTGCCGGTGACGTTGGGTGGCGGCAGTTGGATGCAATACGCCGGTTTGGCCGCATCCGTCGAGTGCGCGAAATAGCCGCGCTGCTCCCATTCGGGATACCAGCGCGCCTCGATGGCATGCGGATCAAAGCTTTTGGCTAATTCCATGTCTACTTTGGAGGCAAAGTTGGAGTCAAAGCGAATCGACTAGCGCCTCGTTGGCGTGGCGCAAAGCTCGACTAAGCAAAACGAGAATTATAATGGATAGCCGCGGCTAGCCGCCGGACTTGCGCCGATCGAGCTCTTTTTCGATGGCATGGTTGATGGCGTCGCTCAGGATCTCGCGTGCGATCCGTTGCAGGTCGGCACGCAGGTCGTTGAACATTCCTTCGAGCAACGGCTCCAGCCTTCCTTTTAGGCGCGCCTCGATCAACTGGTCGAACACGGGCTGCAGCTGCGTGAGGACCGACGCGTGCACGTCTTGCGCCAACTCGCTCAGCACGGGCAGATCCTCACGCCGCGTGCCGAGATCCACCACTTCGTCTAGCACCGGGAGCTCGGTGTACGCCGCGGAACCGGGTCGTCCCTCGCGATGGCGCGCCATCAACGCGTCCGCCTTGCCAAGCAGATCGTCGGGATCAGCCATTGGATTTGGACAAATCGTGGGGAACGATTTCATAGCCGCGGTCGCGATAGAAGCGAAAGCGGCAGCGCCCCGCTTCACGGTCTTCTTCGTCGCGGCCGACGATCTCCACCAGGCGGCGAAAGCGGCTGAAGGCGGGCGGCGATGCGTGATGCAGGTTCAGCAGCACCTCGTCGTGCGGCGTGTCCTCCGGGTCATGGGTGATAAGCACCGGAGTTTCCGCTGCGAGCGGGCTGCGCGTCATGCAATGCGGCAGGAAGCCGGTGGCCTGCCAGGTCCACAGCATCCTGTCGATGCGCTGCGCCTCGGCTTCGTCGCCGGTATAGATCAACACCCGCAGCTTTTGCTGCGCTGCCTTGGCCGAAAGGCGGCAGGCGACATGCAGCTTGTCCTCGGCATCGAAGTAGAAGTCGATGCGCGTCATCGATGATAAAGGAGCAAAGCGTAAGGCATGGGAGCCGGTCAACAGATGGACTTTGCGCTCACGCGCTGCCTGCGCGCTTGATCAGGAAACTGGTCAATAACGCGACCGGCCGCCCCGTTGCCCCCTTTTCCTTGCCCGATTTCCAGGCGGTGCCCGCAATGTCCAGATGCGCCCAGTCGAACTTCTTGGCGAAGCGCGAAAGAAAGCAGGCTGCGGTGACGCTGCCCGCCGGCCGGCCGCCGATATTGGCCATGTCCGCAAAATTGCTTTTCAGCTGCTCCTGGTAGTCGTCCCACAGCGGCATATGCCAGGCAGGATCATGGGCTTCATCGCCGGCGGCAAGCAGCTCGCGCGCCAGGCGTTCCTTGTTGCTGTACAGGCCGCTCGCGACGTGCCCCAGCGCGATGACACAGGCACCGGTGAGCGTGGCGATGTCGACCACGGTGTCGGGCTCGAAACGTTCCGCATAGGTCAGCGCGTCGCACAGGATCAGCCGCCCTTCGGCATCGGTGTTGAGGACCTCGATGGTTTGGCCGGACATGCTGGTGACAATATCCCCCGGCTTGGTTGCAGCCCCGCCTGGCATGTTCTCTGTGGTCGGGATGATGCCGACGACATTGAGCTTGAGCTTCATTTCGGCGCAGGCGGAGAGCGTGCCGAGCACGCTTGCGGCGCCGCACATGTCGAATTTCATCTCGTCCATTTCCGCCCCGGGCTTGAGCGAAATGCCGCCCGTATCGAAGGTGATGCCCTTGCCCACCAGAACCACGGGTTTTGTTTTTTTCGGGCCGCCCGCATAGTGCAGGACAATGAGCTTCGGCGGCTGGCGCGAACCCTGCGCAACCGACAGCAGGGAGCCCATGCCCAGCTTTTCCATGTCCTTCTTTTCCAGCACCTCGAAATCGAGCCGGCGCTCGCGCGCGAGTTTCTTTGCCTGCTCGGCAAGATAAGTCGGCGTACAGACGTTGCCAGGAAGGTTGCCCAGATCCTTCGCCAGGCTCATGCCGGCAGCGATCGCCTGTCCCTGGCGCAGGCCTCGCGCGGCGAGAGCTGCATCGCGAGTCGCCGTCAGCAGTTCGATCTTGGCAAGAGGACGCGGATCAGTCTTCTTGCTCTTCAGGTATTCGAAGCGGTAGGCGCATTCGGCGGCCACCAGCGCCACTTGGCGCGCCTTCCACGCGCTGTCGCGTCGGCCGGCCTTGATCTCGGCCAAACAAAGCGCGGCCGAATCGGCTCCGGTTTCCTGCGCCGCCTTGATTGCCGCACGTGCCGCCTCGCGGTATTCGCGCTCGTGCAATTCCGCTTCCTGGCCCAGCCCGAGGAGCAGCACGCGTTCGGCGTCAACGCCGGGAACTCGATATAAAAGCAGCGTGGAGCCGAGCCTGCCCTCCATGTCGCCGCGCCGCAGAATCTCGCGCAAAGCGCCGCCAGAGGCCCGGTCGAGCGCCTGGGCGGATGGGCTCAGCTTGTCACCCGCATAGACTCCGACGACGATGCAGGCAGTCGCCCGGGTCTCCGGATTGCCCCTAATTGTGCTAAATTCCACTCGCTGCTCCTTGAGAGTTACCTGCCAACTACGTTCGATTATCCCTGCTTTGCTCCCATCAAGTCAAAGCCGCTGCGCGCGGACCGGCATCGATGCGATGCCGGACCGGAGGGGCTCTAGGTGCTGATCTTTCAGCGCTCGCTGTTGCGCGAATTCGGCAATCTCGCGGTTGCGGTGTTCTGCGCGCTGTTCGCGATCACGCTCACGACGCAGCTGATTCGCTTTCTGGGTCAGGCCGCGAGCGGCACCCTTCCTTCCGAGGCGGTGCTCGCACTCCTGGGCTTTGCCGCGCTCAACTACCTGCCGGTGCTGTTGTCGCTGACATTGTTCATCTCGGTGCTGATGGCCATCAGCCGCAGCTACCGCGATTCGGAAATGGTGATCTGGTTCAGTGCTGGGCTGCCGCTCATCGCATGGGTACGGCCGGTGCTGTTGTTCGCGGCGCCGCTGGTATTCGTGATCGCGCTGCTGTCGCTGTTCCTCGCGCCCTGGGCCTATAACCAAAGCGAAACCTACCGGCGTCAACTTGAAACGCGCGACGAGTTGTCGCGCGTCGCGCCGGGCGTATTTCGCGAATCGGGCAACGCGGAGCGCGTGTTTTTCGTCGAGGGCATCGCCGGCGATGCGAGCAACGTGCAGAACGTGTTCGTTACTTCGATGCAGCACGGGCGGCTCGGCGTAATGGTGAGCCAGCGCGGTTTTCAGGAGACGGCCGCCAATGGCGATCGTTTTGTCGTGCTTGCCAAGGGCAGACGCTACGAAGGCAATCCGGGCGAAGCCGATTTTCGCGTGATGGAATTCGAACGCTACGCGGTGCGCATCGAAACGCGCGAAGCCAAGGCCGGGCAGATTCCGGCGCGCGCATTGTCCACACAAACGCTGCTGCAGGAACCGCATCGGGGCAATTTGGCAGAACTGCTGTGGCGCATCGGGCTACCGCTGGCTGCGCTCATCCTCGCCCTGCTCGCGATTCCGCTCGCGTTCGTCAACCCGCGCGCGAGCCGTTCCATCAACTTGGTGTTCGCATTGCTCACCTACATGGTGTACAGCAATCTGATCAGCGTTAGCCAGGCGTGGGTGTCGCAAGGCAAGATATCGTTCTACGTCGGCTGGTGGGTGGTGCACGCGGCCATGGTGGTATTGTTGCTTGGTTTGTTCTATCGCCGCATGAGCGTCAATTCGGTGTTCAGGAGGGGGCGTTGATCATCCTGCGCAAGTATATTGCGCGCGAGATCTACGCAGCGACGCTCCTGGTGCTCGTCGCTTTCCTGATGCTGTTCGCTTTTTTCGACCTGATTAACGAACTCAACGATTTGGGCAAAGGCAATTATCACCTGCAGCACGCATTGCTGTTCGTGCTGCTGTCCTTGCCCGGCCACGTCTACGAGCTCGCCCCGATCGCGGTGCTGATCGGCACGCTTTACGCGTTGTCGCAACTCGCCGCCAATTCCGAGTTTACGGTGATGCGCGTCTCTGGGCTGTCGCCCTACGCTTCGGGCGCGGCGCTCGTGCGCATCGGCGCGATATTTGTGGTGTTGACGTTTGTCTTCGGCGAGTTGGTGACGCCGTTTGCCGAGCGCGCGGCGCAGCGGCTGCGCCTTTCGGCGCTGAGCGAGGTGGTGGCGCAGGAATTCCGTTCCGGCCTCTGGGTGAAGGACGAGCTTCGCTTCGTCAATGTGCGCGAAGTCATGCCCGACACTTCGCTCAAAGGCGTAAAAATATACGAATTCGACCGCGATTACCGCTTGCGCTCGATCAGCTACGCCGAGCGCGGCGAGTACCTGCGGGACAATACCTGGCGTCTGACCGATGTGGCGCAGACCCGCTTTGATGGGGGTGGGGCGAGCGTGTCCAGCTTTGATCAGACCGATTGGCGCTCGGTGCTCACGCCGGATCTATTGTCGGTGCTGCTGGTTCAGCCCGAAAAGATGTCAGCGGTCAATCTGTACCAGTTTACGCGCCATTTGGCCGAAAACCGCCAGCAGACCGAGCGCTACGAAATCGCCCTATGGAAGAAGTTGCTCTACCCTTTTGCGACGCTGGTAATGATGGCGCTGGCGCTGCCTTTCGCCTACGTGCACCTGCGGGCGGGCGGTATCGGCGTGAAGATCTTCGCCGGCATCATGCTGGGGGTGTTGTTCCACTTGCTCAACGGCTTATCCTCGTCGGTCGGCGTGATCCAGAACTGGCCGCCTTTCTATACTGCCGTGTTGCCGAGCGTCCTGTTCCTGTTCGGCGCGACCGCCATGATGTGGTGGGTGGAAAGGCGTTAATGATGTCCACGGGTGTCCAGTAGCTTCCATAAAAGTATTTAGTATCAACACTAATACCGTCTGGCCATCCGCAACGCGACGAAGCAAGCGAAACCCTGCAAGCTCACCGACGACAAGGGCTTGTATATCGAAATCCGGCCGACCGGCGCTAAGCTCTGGCGTTACCGCTACCGCATCGAGAGCATAGAGAACCTCTTTGCGATGGGTGAGTATTTCCGCGACGCCGCGACGCCGGGCCATGTATTGAGGGATAGCGCTGGATTAGCACTACATGCAGTACCGGCGGTAATACTGCTCGCGCAAGAGCAACAATGTGCTGGCACATGACCGCGTCACAATGGCCTTGACCCCAAGGTTTCGTCGCGTTTATACTTATCCTGTGAGGATATGGTAATAGATGCCAAGAAAGACCGGCGAACATACGCTCGAATTCTTGCTGGGTTTCAACGGGCATGTGCACCGTTATGCCGGTGGCTATTGGCTGAAGTTTGAGATCACGAAGGCGGAGGCGAACGCTGGAAGACCGCATGGACTGGACTACTCGTTTACCTTGCATGGCCCAGACAACCGGCGGCTGATCGGTTTTGACAACGCACACGGTGTTCCGGCCAAGGGCGCACGCTTCAAGAAACGCCCCAAAGCGATGGATCACTGGCATCGAACGGAAACAGACGAGGGCCGGCCTTATGCGTTTAAGAACGCAGAAACATTGCTTGATGATTTTTTCGACGAGGTCGAACGTGTGCTCTCGGAGCGCGGCATCCCGTTCGAGGTCGTCGAAGTAACGCAAGGAGATAGCCCGTGAAGCATTTCAAGATTCAAGGCCATGCGTCGCTGCGCGAAGAAATGAAGGCGGTTGCACGCGGGGAGCGGTTGGCGCCGAAGGACGCCGGGGGCACGACATTTGACTCTGTCGAGGCGCTGTTGCGGTTGCTGACGCCCCAGAACCGTCAGCTCCTCGCCATTATTCGCGACAAGAAACCGCAGTCAATTGCCGAGCTCGCGGAACTGACGGGGCGTGCGCAACCAAATCTTACGCGCACACTAGGCAAGCTTGCGGCCGTTGGTTTCGTGCGCCTGAAGAACGTCGATCGTCGCAAGGTGCCGACGACGACCGTTCGTTCGCTACGAATCAGCATCGATCCGTTCTCGCAAAACGATCGGCTCGAATTGGCGTAATAGCCGCTGCTGGCGCAGGTTGATGGACGGCAAGCTTCTCACCGCACCCAAGTAGGGCAAACCATTCTTCAGGATTGATATTCCAGAAAACCGCCACGCCAACTGTGGAAGTTGGCCTAGGCGTCATTGCGGCATAGGCGAAATGCTTCCAGATCCAGGGGGCATGCGGACATCCAACTCCTCAGTCCTTGACAGGTTTTACGTATGCCGGCCCCGCATTGGGCACCAACACGACGCGGGTGCGCGCCAGCCGGTCGTGCAGGAATCGACGTTCGCGATCGAGCAGAGCGTAGACGATGCCAACGCCGCCTAGCGCCAGGCAGGGCCAGGCCCAGGCGTAGCGCAACATCGCCTGGCGCAGCGTGATTCTGCTGCCGTCTGCAGCGGCGATGCGCAATTTCCAAACCTTCATCGCCAGCGTTTGGCCGCGGTTGCGCCAGGACCAGACGAAATACAGGCCGATTATCAAGAATAGATAGATCTGAAATGCATGGCGTTCCCAACCGCCTGTGGCGGTGCCCATGACCCCAATGAAAATCACGCCGGCGAAAAATGCGATGCCAAACAGCAGCAACGACTCATACGCCATGCAGGCGAGTCGGCGTTTAATACTCGGATAGCAGGCCGACGCGCGGGTATGGGCGTAGCCAGACACGTCAGCGCGGCGGGCTGGCAGGCGCTGGATTCTCGGTGCTCGCGGCGTCCGGTCCGGAAAGAGCGCCAGCTGCCGTCTGGCCGCCAGCGGTGGGTTGGGTGCCAGTAGCGGGTTGAGTGCCAGTAGCCGATTTGGCGGCACCAGCCTGCTTGTGCTTTTGGTACTCCTGCCACTTCTGTTTCACCACCGCCCGCTTTTCCGGCGGTTGCTTCGCCAGTTTCTTGTAATTCTCGCGCGCAACCTGGCGTTGTTTCGGCGTGAGTTTGACCCATTCCTGCATCTGCGTTTGCAGACGCTGTTGCTCTTGCGGCTTCATCGTCGGGTAGCGCTTCGCCAGCAGCAGCCATTTCTTGCGTTGGCGTTCGCTCAGTTTTTTCCAGTCACCCGACAGCGGCGCGAGGATCTGCTGTTGTTCAGGCGTAAGCTGTGTCCAATCCGGTTGCTTCTTGTCGGCTGTCGCGGCGAAAGCGGAGAGAGCGATGCAGAGCCAGAGCGTCAGTGCTGCGAGCGCTTTAGCCATGAATCGAAGCTCTTGTCGAGGTAGGCGTTGATTGGCAGGTCGCCGGTCAGGATCGCGGCGTCGATTTCCTCGAGTTCCTCTACTGTAGGCGTTTGCTGCCAGTAATGGACGCCGAAGATCGCCAGGATCAGCGCGGCGCCCGCCAAAACGATGCTCATCGAAGTGGGACGGCCCGACAGGCGTGCGACAGCAGCACCAGCCCATGCCAGCACAAGTGCGGGTTCGGACACACGCTGACGCGCCAAAGCCCGTTCGCGCGCTGCTTTAAGCCGCATCAGCGTCGCGGCGTCTAGGTCTAACTGCCGGTCAAGTTGTTGCTTGATTTTATAGGCGAATTCGCGTTCATTCATAATGTGATCCCCTTGCGTTTGAGCGCGGAGGCCAAAGTGTGCGCGGCGCGCGAGCAATGGGTCTTGACGCTGCCCTCCGAGCAGCCCATAGCCTGCGCGGTTTCGGCAACGTCCAACTCCTCCCAGTAACGCAGCAGGAATGCCTCGCGTTGACGTGGCGGCAGCTTTTTCAACTCGTCCTCAATTGAAACAATAAGTTGCGAATTTTCGAGATGATCGGGCGGTCCTAGTGCTTCATTCGAGCCCTCGACCGGCGCGAGGGTCTCGAGCGGATCCGCGTCCTCCGCGTTGTCCTTGCCGCCCGAAAGCGAAGAGAGCTGGGTAGTCCATAACGCACGCACCTTGGTGCGACGGTAGTAATCGCGAATTGTGTTCTGCAGGATCCGCTGGAACAGCATCGGCAACTCGACCAGAGGTTTGGCGCCGTACTTCTCCGACAGCTTGAGCATCGAGTCCTGCACGATATCCAAAGCCGCTTGTTCGTCGCGCACGGCATACCGCGCCTGTTTGTAGGCGCGCCGCTCGACTGCGGCGAGAAACTGCGAAAGTTCATTGCGCGAAGCCAAGGAAGAATTGTCCTTGATAATTTAGTGGATTCTAGTAGTTAATGCGACTCCGCGTTGCCAAAATTGAGCTTGTCATGACGCTGCGTCGCAGCAAAAAAATCTTGACCAAATGGGGGGCAGGCATTAGTGTTCAAAGTTTTCGGTAAAACCCAACGGGAATCATGGAATTAACGGGCGCAGAAATCCTCATCAAATGCCTTCAGGCAGAGAAGGTCGAATACGTGTTCGGCTACCCTGGCGGGGCAGTGCTGTACATCTACGATGAGCTGTTCAAACAGAACAAGGTAAAGCACGTTCTGGTGCGCCACGAGCAGGGCGCCGCGCACGCGGCCGACGGTTACTCGCGCTCGAGCCATAAGGTCGGCGTCGCGTTGGTGACCTCGGGACCCGGCGTCACCAACGCCGTGACCGGAATTGCCACGGCCTACATGGACTCGATCCCGATGGTGATCATCTCCGGCCAGGTGCCGACTCATGCCATCGGTCTTGATGCATTTCAGGAATGCGACGCGGTGGGTATCACCCGGCCGTGTGTCAAGCACAACTTCCTGGTGAAAGACGTCAAAGACCTTGCCGTTACCATGAAGAAGGCATTTTACCTCGCCACTAGCGGGCGGCCGGGGCCGGTGCTCGTCGACATTCCCAAGGATGTGACCTCCGCCAAGTGCAAGTTCGAGTATCCAGAAACAATCTCGATGCGTTCCTACAACCCGGTGGTCAAGGGGCATCCGGGGCAGATCAAGAAGGCGGCGCAGTTGTTGATCGAAGCCAAGCGCCCGATGGTCTATGCCGGCGGCGGCGTGATCCTGTCCGACGCGGCGCCTCAGCTGACCAAGCTGGTGAGAATGCTGGGCTTTCCCTGCACCAATACGCTCATGGGTCTGGGCGGGTTTCCGGCGACCGACAAGCATTTTGTCGGCATGCTTGGCATGCATGGAACATATGAAGCGAACATGGCAATGCAGCACTGCGATGTGCTGGTTGCGATCGGCGCCAGATTCGACGACCGCGTCATTGGCGACCCGGCGCATTTCGGCCAGGTGCCGCGCAAGATCATCCACATCGACATTGATCCGTCCTCGATTTCCAAGCGCGTGAAAGTGGACGTACCCATTGTCGGCCATGTGCCCGACGTGCTCGATGCCCTGATCAAGCTGATCGAGGCAGGCAAGCAGCGTCCCGAGCCAAAGGCGATCAGTGCCTGGTGGGCGCAGATCGAACTGTGGAAGAGCAAGGATTGTCTGCGCTACGACCACAATAGCAAGATCATCAAGCCGCAGTTCGTTGTGGAAAAGCTTTACGAAATCACCAAAGGCGATGCCATCATCACCTCCGACGTCGGCCAACACCAGATGTGGGCGGCGCAGTTCTACAAATTCGACAAACCGCGCCGCTGGATCAATTCCGGGGGCCTTGGCACCATGGGTTTCGGTCTGCCCGCGGCGATGGGCGCGCAGATGGCCAATCCCGGCGCCACGGTGGTTTGCGTCACGGGCGAGTCGAGCTTCCAAATGTGTATCCAGGAGCTCTCGACCTGCAAGCAGTACCGCTTGCCGATCAAGGTGGTCAACCTGAACAATCGCTACATGGGCATGGTGCGCCAGTGGCAGCAGTTTTTCCACGGCAACCGCTACGCTGAATCGTACATGGATGCCTTGCCCGATTTCGTCAAGCTGGTGGAGAGCTATGGCCACGTCGGCATACGCATCACCAAGCCGGCTGACGTCGTCCCCGCGCTGAAGGAGGCATTCAAGCGCAAGGACGAACTGGTGTTCCTGGATTTCATCACTGACCAGACGGAGAACGTCTATCCGATGGTCGGTGGCGGCAAGGGTCTCACTGAGATGATCCTCGCCGAAGAATTGTAATCGCCCCTCAATCCGAGCCGACCGCACATGCGACATATCATCTCCATCCTTCTTGAGAACGAGGCCGGCGCGCTGTCGCGCGTCTCCGGATTGTTTTCCGCACGTGGCTATAACATCGAATCGCTCACCGTTGCGCCCACCGAAGACGCGTCCCTGTCGCGCATGACCATCGTCACCTCCGGCTCCAGCGACGTCATCGAGCAGATCACCAAGCAATTGAACAAGCTGGTCGAGGTGGTCAAGGTGGTGGATCTGTTCGAGGCGCCGTATATAGAGCGCGAACTCATGCTGATCAAGGTGCGCGCCACGACCAAGGAACGCGACGACATGAAGCGCATGTCGGATATCTTCCGCGGGCGCATCATCGACGTGTCCGAGGACACTTATACGATCGAGCTTACCGGAACCTGCCAGAAGCTCGATGCATTCATCGAGGCGCTAGGCCGCAGTGCCATCCTCGAGACGGCGCGCACCGGCGCTACCGGCGTTTCGCGTGGCCAGCGGGTTCTTAGAATTTGACAACCGGGGACTGGGGACTGGAATCTCGGACCAGGGAATTGCCGCTTGCAGTTCCGCCTGTCCGCAGCTTCGGCCTCCCGCCCACTGAACTGGAGGGGAAACCATGAAAATCTATTACGACAAAGACGCCGACCTTTCGTTGATCAAGGGCAAGAAGGTCACCATCGTCGGCTACGGCTCGCAGGGCCATGCGCACGCGCTCAATCTGCACGACTCCGGCATCAAGGTCACCGTCGGCCTGCGCAAAACCGGCGCGTCCTGGGATAAGGCGAAGAAAGCCGGACTCAAAGTGGCCGAAGTGGCTGAGGCGGTCACGGGCGCCGATTTCGTCATGATGCTCATGCCCGACGAACACATCGCCGCGGTGTATCAGGGCGAAGTCGAAACCAATATCAAGAAAGGCGCGACGCTGGCGTTTGCGCATGGTTTCAACATTCATTACGGTCAGGTAATGCCGCGCGCCGACCTCGATGTGGTGATGATCGCGCCCAAGGCGCCCGGGCACACAGTGCGCTCGACCTACACGCAGGGCGGCGGCACGCCGATGCTGATCGCCGTGCATCAGAATCCGAGCAAGAAGGCGCGCGATCTGGCATTGTCCTACGCAGCGGCGATCGGTGGCGCGCGCGCCGGGGTGATCGAAACCACGTTCAAGGAAGAGACCGAAACCGATTTGTTCGGCGAGCAGGCAGTACTTTGCGGCGGCTGCGTCGAACTGGTCAAGGCGGGCTTCGAGACCCTGGTCGACGCCGGCTACGCCCCGGAGATGGCCTACTTTGAATGCCTGCACGAATTGAAGCTGATCGTCGACCTGATGTACGAGGGCGGAATCGGTACCATGAACTACTCGATTTCCAACAATGCCGAATACGGAGAGTACCTGACCGGACCGAAGATCATCAACGACGACACCAGAAGAGCCATGCGCGAGGCGCTGAAGAACATCCAGACGGGCGAGTACGCCAAGAGCTTCATCCTGGAGAACCGCGCCGGCGCGCCGACGTTATTGTCGCGCCGCCGCCTCACCGCTGAGCATCAGATCGAAGTTGTCGGTGAAAAGCTGCGCGCGATGATGCCCTGGATCAGGAAGAACAAGCTGGTGGATCAGTCCAAGAACTAGGAGGGGAGGGGGAAATAGATGGAGGCGGCAGGCCATATGCGCCGCTGTCTTCGCTATTCCCCAACTGCATACTGCCGATGAATTATCCGCACCCTCTCATCGCGCGCGAGGGCTGGCCTTTCTTGGCGCTCGCCGTGACGGTGGCGATGCTGGCGGCCTACTTCGATCGCCTCTGGTCGATCCCGTTCTGGCTCGCCGCGCTTTTCGTGCTGCAGTTCTTTCGCGACCCGCCGCGCGCGGTGCCGGGGGATGCCAATACCGTGGTATCCCCTGCGGACGGGCGTATCGTCGCGGTGGAAAAGGCGCACGATCCTTTTCTCGAGCGCGAAACCATCAAGATAAGCGTGTTCATGAACGTGTTCAATGTGCATTCCAACCGCTCGCCGGTGGATGGCGAAGTGAAGCAGATTTGGTACAGGGCCGGGCGCTTCATCAACGCGGCGCTGGACAAGGCCTCGATCGAGAACGAGCGCAATGCGCTTTGGATCCGCGCCGACACCGGCGCCGATGTCACCTGCGTGCAGGTGGCGGGCCTGATCGCGCGGCGCATCCTGTGCTACGCCAAGGCAGGTGATAGACTGGGGCGTGGGCAGCGCTACGGCTTCATCCGCTTCGGCTCACGCCTGGACGTGTATTTGCCGACCAACGCTCGTATCGAGGCGGCTCTCGGGGACAAGGTGTATGCTGCGAGCACTATTCTCGCCAGCCTGGAGCATGGAGTAGCCTAAGCGAATGCCTGTCTACAAGCGGACTAAACCGCTGATCAATGCCGCGATGCGCCGTCGCGGCATCTACCTGCTGCCGAATCTATTCACCACTGCGTCGCTGTTTGCCGGGTTCTACGCGATCGTGCAAGCGATGAACGCGAATTACGAGCAGTCCGCTGTAGCCGTATTCATCGCCATGGTGCTCGACGGTTTGGACGGCCGCGTTGCGCGCTTAACCCACACGCAAAGCCAGTTCGGCGCCGAGTACGACAGTCTCTCCGACATGGTCTCGTTCGGCGCCGCGCCGGCGCTGGTCATGTACGAGTGGGCGCTCAAGGGGATGGGCCGCATCGGCTGGATCGCGGCCTTCGTCTATTGCGCGGGCGCGGCGCTGCGCCTGGCGCGCTTCAACACCAACATCGACGTGGTCGACAAGCGCTATTTCCAGGGATTGCCCAGCCCAGCGGCGGCGGCGCTGGTGGCGGGCTTCATCTGGATTATGGATAATTTCAGCATAGAAGCAATAAGCACCATACGCTGGATCGCCTGCATCCTTACGCTGTTTGCCGGCCTCTCGATGGTGAGCAACGTCCAGTTCTACGCCTTCAAGGACATCAACTTCCGGCGCAGCGTTCCGTTCTGGGCCATCCTTCTGGTGGTGTTCGCCGTGATCCTGATCTCCACTCATCCGCCGACCGTGCTGTTCCTGCTGTTCGTCGCCTATTCGCTGTCTGGCTACGTGGTGTGGCTGTGGAACTGGCGCAGAAAGCGGCCTATTGCCTAATTTTGGAAAAGCCGATATATTGGCTTCATGGTTTCCAACACCACAGTGTTGACCGCTCTCCTTAGCAGCCTGCTTCTGCTGGCCGGCCCGCTGCTGCGCCCCGCGCGCACATAACCCCACCCACAATTCGGTAGTGTTTGGATCCTGCGCCAACCCCGGCGCAGGCGAGGATTTGTCAATCTATGATTGCATTTAATGACTGGAGGCTGCGATGAAAGACCACTTGATCATATTCGATACCACCATGCGCGATGGCGAGCAGAGCCCCGGCGCGTCTATGACCAAAGAAGAGAAGCTGCGTATCGCACGGCTGCTGGAGAAAATGCGCGTGGATGTGATCGAGGCGGGGTTCCCGGCGGCATCCAACGGCGACTTCGAGTCAGTGCGCGCGGTTGCGCAGACCATCAAAGACAGCACCGTGTGCGGTCTTGCACGCACCGGCGATAAGGACATCAGCCGCGCCGCGGAGGCGATCAAGCCAGCCAAGTCGGGGCGCATCCACACTTTCATTGCCACGTCACCGATCCACATGGAGAAGAAGCTGCGCATGACGCCTGAACAGGTGCTGACCGAAGCAGTCAACGCGGTGCGCTTCGCACGCAAATTTACCGACGACGTGGAGTTTTCGCCGGAAGACGCCGGGCGCTCGGACGTCGATTTTCTGTGCCGCGTGCTCGAGGCGGTGATCAAGGAGGGCGCACGCACGGTCAACATCCCCGACACTGTGGGCTACACGCTGCCTGAGCATTTCGGCGCCCTGATCCGCACCTTGCGCGAGCGCGTTCCCAATGCGGACAAGGCGGTGTGGTCGGTGCACTGCCACAACGATCTCGGCCTGGCGGTAGCTAATTCTCTCGCCGCGGTCATGAACGGGGCGCGTCAGGTGGAGTGCACCATCAATGGCCTCGGTGAGCGCGCCGGCAATGCCTCGCTCGAGGAAATCGTCATGGCGGTGCGCACGCGCCGCGACGTATTTCCCTGCGACACGCGCATTGATGCGACCCAGATCGTGCCCGCCTCCAAGCTGGTGTCCAGCATCACCGGCTTTCCCGTGCAGCCCAACAAGGCCATTGTCGGCGCCAATGCGTTTGCCCATGAGGCGGGAATTCACCAGGACGGCGTGCTGAAAAGCCGGGAGACCTACGAGATCATGCGCGCCCAGGACGTGGGCTGGAATGCCAACAAGCTGGTGTTAGGCAAGCATTCCGGGCGCACCGCGTTCAAGGCGCGACTGAAGGAGCTGGGCATTGCGCTTGATTCGGACCAGGCGGTCAACGCGGCGTTCGCACGCTTCAAGGACCTTGCCGACAAGAAACACGAGATCTTCGACGAGGACATCCACGCGCTGGTGTCGGGCGAGGTGGCCGCCGCCGAAAGCGAATACTGGAAGCTGGTGGACATGAATCAGGCGAGCGGAACCGGCGAGCGTCCGCATGCGCACGTGATCCTGGCGGAAGGTGGGGCCGAGCGCAGCGCCGAGTCCCAGGGCGACGGTCCGGTGGACGCGACGTTCAAGGCGATCGAGAGTGTCGCCAACAGCGGTGCCGAACTGATGCTGTACTCGGTCAATGCGGTTACCCAAGGCACCGAGTCGCAGGGCGAAGTGACGGTGCGGCTGCAGAAAGGTGGGCGTATCGTCAATGGAGTAGGCGCCGACACCGATATTGTCGTCGCCTCGGCCAAAGCCTATCTTTCAGCCCTCAACAAGCTGCAAAGCAAGGTGGAGCGCATTAATCCGCAGTTGTAGGCGCTTGCCTGCGACGGGCTGCGCTTCAGGTGACTTCTGAAAAACCTCGGGCGATGGTTTCTCGGCCGGGGTTTTTCACTTAGATGGGGGGATTTGCAAAGGGGGCCATGGGCCTCTTTTGCAGAGTTACATTAGAGGCATAACAAAAGTCATTTTGTTATGGCCCGGTTTAGGGGAGTACGAGGGGATGCGCCCCGAATGAAGTCCCCTTGGGGGATATTCCCTCGTTTTGTTACAGACCCTTAGGCAAGCTTGCCGTCATAGCGCCATTGCTTCTTCCAGACCGCCTCAACCAAACGCGGATACTCGGGTCGGCCCAGGCTGCCGTTGTAGCGGCCCAGTGCCCGGTATAAATCGCCTTTCTCTATATCGAGGTAATGGCGCAGGATGGTGCAGCCGTAGCGGATGTTCTTGCGCATGTCGAAAAGGTTGTCGCTTTTCGTGCCGATCAACTTGACCCAGAACGGCATTACCTGCATAAATCCGCGCGCGCCGGCCGAGGACACGGCATATTTCTTGAACCCGCTCTCGACCTGGATCAGCCCCAGTACCAGTTGCGGGTCGAGGCCGGCGCGGCTAGCCTCATAGTGCACCGATTTGAGCAAAGCAATGCGTGTGCCGTGATCGCGGACGCGTTTTTCCAATCGCTGCGACATGGCGGTAAGCCATTCGACCTCGTCCAGTTTGGACTTGAATGCCGAGGTGCGCGGTGCGCGATCGCTGACGGCCTTAGACAACGCTGCCTGCACGCTCGCGGCGAGAGGTTCATACGCCTGCGCGCCTGCGAAGGCGTATCCGTGCGCGCCGATGAATGCGGCGCACGCTATACATATCGCTATTGCGCGCATAACCTCGCTTTGACAAAGGCAAGCAACTCGCTCGCCGCGACCGTTGTCGCGGCCTGATCGCTGCGGCCCTGGTATTCGAGCCTACCATCTTTCAGCCCGCGATCGCCCACCACAACCCGGTGTGGAATGCCGATCAACTCCATGTCGGCGAACATGACGCCGGGGCGTTCGTCGCGGTCGTCCAAGAGCACATCTATACCGGCCGCGACCAACTCGCCGTAGAGCCGATCGCAGGTCTCCCTGACTTGGACGCTCTTATGGTAGCCGATCGGCACCAACGCCAGTTGGAACGGCGCGATCGGCTGCGGGAATACGATGCCGCGCGCATCGTGGTTTTGCTCGATCGCGGCGCCGACGATGCGTGTCACGCCAATCCCGTAGCAGCCCATTTCGTATGCGCGCGACTTTCCCGATTCGTCCAGGAAATGGGCGTGCATTGTCTCGGAGTAGTTGGTGCGCAGCTCGAAAATGTGTCCGACTTCGATGCCGCGGCAGATGTCGAGCTTGCCCTTGCCGTCGGGACTGGGATCCCCTGGAACGACATTGCGGATATCGGCGACGACTTTAGATTCGGACAGGTCGCGGCCGAAATTTACACCGGTTAAGTGAAAGCCCTCTTCGTTCGCGCCGCAGATGAAATCGGACATCACGGCGACGGCTCGGTCGGCGATGACGCGGATGGTCGCATCCGCACCGACCGGGCCGATGTAGCCGGGCTTGCAGCGCAGATGACGTTCGACTTCGGCGTCGGTCGCAAAGCGGAAAGGATCCATTCCCGGCAGCTTCTGCGCCTTTATTTCGTTGAGCGCGTGATCGCCGCGTAGCAGGAGCAACACGAATTCGTCTTCGTGCATGGCGGCGATCGCTTTGACCGTGCGTGATATAGGTGCATCGAGCAGCACAGCGACGTCCTCGCAGCGAGTCTTGCCGGGAGTCGGCACTTTGCGCATGGACACGGTCGGCGCGGGGCGCGCCGCCGCTGGCGCCAGGGCCTCGGCGAGTTCGACGTTGGCGGCGAAATCCGAGTCCGGGCAATAGGCAATGGCGTCCTCGCCCGAATCGGCCAACACGTGAAATTCGTGCGAGCCGGTGCCGCCGATGGATCCGGTGTCTGCGGCCACCGCGCGAAACTTGAGCCCGAGGCGCGTGAAAATGCGCGTGTAGGTGTCGTACATGTTCCGGTATTCGCGCTGCAGATCGGCGTGGTCGACATGAAAGGAGTAGCCGTCCTTCATTGTGAACTCGCGTCCGCGCATGATGCCGAAGCGCGGCCGACGCTCATCGCGAAATTTGGTCTGAATCTGGTAGAAATGCATCGGCAGCTGGCGATAGCTCTTGAGCTCGCTGCGCGCGATCTCGGTCACGACTTCTTCGGACGTCGGCTGGATCAGGAAGTCACGCTGATGCCGGTCCTTGAAACGCAGCAACTCCGGCCCGTATTTTTCCCAGCGCCCCGACTCTTGCCATAACTCCGCGGGCTGCACTACGGGCATGGACAGTTCGACCGCGCCGGCACGGTTCATCTCCTCGCGCACGATGGCCTCGACTTTGCGCACGACGCGCAGCCCGAGCGGCATCCAGGTGTAAATACCGCCGGCGAGGCGTCGGATGATGCCGGCGCGCAGCATCAGCTTATGGCTGACAACTTCCGCGTCGGCCGGGGCTTCCCTGAGGGTTGAGAGAAAAAATCGCGATACGCGCATGGGTATTCCGATGAGTGAGGCGGCGCTATTCTACGCGAAGATGGACGCGGCGATGACGCCGGCTCGGGGCGCTTTCATTACACTTTGAAATATGAAAGAATGGAGCGAATTTTAGCTTAAGGTGAACTTGTCATGCTCGATCGTGAGGGCTACCGCCCAAACGTCGGCATTATCCTTTGTAACGCGAGGAACGAGGTATTCTGGGGCAAACGCATCAAGGAACATTCCTGGCAATTTCCGCAAGGCGGAATTAAGCACGGCGAAACCCCCGAGCAGGCCATGTACCGTGAGCTTGAGGAAGAGGTGGGGTTGAAGTCGCACCACGTCAGGATTCTTGGCCGCACCAGAAACTGGCTGCGTTATGAAGTGCCGGCGCAATGGATCAAACGTGAATGGCGCGGCAGTTACAGGGGCCAGAAGCAAATTTGGTTTTTGCTACGGCTGATCGCGCGCGATAGCGACGTGAAGCTGCGCGCGAGCGAGCGCCCCGAGTTCGACGCGTGGCGCTGGCACGAGTACTGGGTTCCGCTGGACACCGTAATCGAGTTCAAACGCGAGGTCTACGTTCAGGCGCTGAACGAGTTGGCGCGTTATCTGAAGCGCGATTGTCAGCGCGTCAAACAGGACTCGACTCTGCGTTCGGCGTGACGCGCGACTCAGGCGCCAGAGCGCGTGGCCGATTCCCGGCTTACCGTCGGCGATGCGTGTTTAATGTACTGGTTTACTGGGAGGGGGAACCGGATGAACCGAGAATACCAGCCGCTTGCCGCGAAATACCTGCAATCCGGGTCAACCTACCACCAACCGGGGCAAAACCCCGAGCGCGTGCATATAGACTCTCCCGCGCTTGCAGTCATGACCGATCTGCGGCAGATACCGGCCGCGACCATCGATCCGGATGCGCCAGTGGACGCCGCGAACCGCTTCATGATCCGGCGCGGCGTGCGCTTGCTGCTGGTTGACGACGATGAGCGCCGTGTACTGGGCCTGATCACTGCGACGGACATCTTGGGCGAAAAGCCGGTGCAGTTCGTTCGCGAGCGCGGCATCAGGCGGCAGGAAATTCGCGTGCGCGACATCATGATCCCGTGCGAGCGCCTGGAGGTATTGCAATACACCGATGTGGCCCACGCCGAGGTGGGACATATAGTAGCGACCCTGCAGCGCGCCGGGCGCCAGCATGCACTGGTTGCCGATATGGGTGTGGACGGCAAAACCGAGACCGTGCGTGGAGTGTTTTCGGCCTCCCAGATTGCGCGCCAGTTAGGCGTAGAGATCCAGACCACGGAGGTGGCTCAGACCTTTGCAGAAATCGGCGCCGCGCTAACGCGCTGAAGGCGGTTACGCCTTTGATGGAAGGATGGTTGGGAGGGTTGACAGGGGGGGGATAGCGAATTTATACTAAGTCCAATATTTGGAGTAAGTGTATTAATTGCCAGATATTATTGGTTTTTCGTTAGAACATTGCTTGATTGATAATTCGCAATAAACATCCATCGATTTATCAATAGCATGTTTCATCTTTGACACTCTGATTAACCGGAGGAACCATGAAACTTAAGGGCACCAAAACCGAGGAAAATCTGAAGGCGGCCTTCGCTGGGGAATCGCAGGCTAACCGTCGCTACCTTTATTTTGCAAGCAAGGCTGATATCGAAGGCCAAAACGACGTTGCAGCGCTGTTTCGCTCCACGGCGGAAGGCGAAACCGGCCATGCCCATGGCCACCTGGAATACCTGGAGCAGGTTGGGGATCCGGCAACGGGACTGCCGATCGGTTCCAGCCGGCTGAATCTAAAAGCCGCGGTCGCCGGGGAAACGCACGAATATACCGACATGTATCCTGGCATGGCGAAGAGCGCGCGTGACGAAGGCTTCGAGGAAATTGCCGACTGGTTCCAAACGCTGGCAAAAGCCGAGCGCTCGCACGCTAACCGGTTTCAGAAGGCATTGGATGCGTTGAGCGACTGATAGGAACTGGGGGCGCGCTGGGCGGAGCGGCCTGGCTGCGCTCCCGTTCGCCGATCATTACGAGGGCCGACAAGATGAGCGTGCGCGAAGGGAGCTTGGAGGCACCTACCCGGCATCCTATGGACTGGAGATCGCCGGACTTCTACGACGAAGAAAAGCTCAACGCCGAGCTGCACCGCGTCTTTGAAATATGTCACGGTTGCCGCCGCTGTGTGAGCTTGTGCACCGCCTTTCCCACTTTGTTCGATCTCGTCGATGAAAGCAAGACCGGCGAGATGGACAGCGTCGACACGAAGGATTTCGGCAAGGTGGTCGAACAGTGCTATCTGTGCGACCTGTGTTACATGACCAAGTGTCCATACGTGCCGCCGCACCCGTGGAACGTCGATTTTCCCCATCTGATGCTGCGCGCCAAAGCGGTTAAGTTCAAGAACCACGGAGTCCGCGCGCGTGACAGACTGTTGTCGTCTACAGACGCAATTGGCAAGCTTGCCGCGATTCCCGTGGTGGCGCAGACGGTCAATGCGCTCAACCGCAACGCGACGGCACGCACACTGATGCACAAAGCCATCGGTGTGCACCGAGAACGCAAGCTTCCACCCTACAGCGCGACGCGGTTTCGCAGCGCCGCAGCCGCGAGCCGGCCGCATGCGGTAAAGGACACCGAGCGCACGCCCGGAAAAGTTGCGATATTTGCGACCTGCTACGTGAATTACAACGAGCCGGGAATCGGCCTCGATTTGATCAAGTTGCTCGAGCACAACGAGATTCCCTTTGTGATCGCGAAAAACGAGGCCTGTTGCGGCATGCCCAAGCTGGAACTGGGCGACTTGGAAAGCGTCGAGCGCTTGAAGCAGGTGAACATACCGCCGCTCGCAAGCTTGGCGCGCGAGGGCTACGCGATACTTACCGCAGTGCCCTCATGCACGCTGATGTTCAAATCGGAGCTACCGTTATTGTTTCCCGCCGACGGCGAGGTGAAAGCGGTGTCCGAGGCGATGTTCGATCCATTCGAGTATTTTGTGCTGCGCCACAAGGACGGGGCGCTCAAAACCGATTTCAAGCAGCCGCTCGGACGGGTCTCGTACCATATCCCCTGCCATTCCCGCGTGCAGAACATCGGTCAAAAAACGCGCGAGGCCCTGCAGTTGGTGCCGCAGACCAGCGTACACACGGTGGAGCGCTGCTCCGGCCACGACGGCACCTGGGGCGTGAAGGCGGAGTACTACGCCAACTCCATGAAGATCGGCCGCCCGGTGTTCAAGGCCATGGCTGCCGATGATCCGGATTACATCAGCTCCGATTGCGCCATTGCGGCACGCCACATCGAGCAGGGGATGGGGGAAACCAGGGCGCAAAGAGCGCATCCCCTCACCTTGCTGCGCATTGCGTATGGATTATGAGGATAGAATCGAACTCCATGCAGACCACGCATAAGATTGCCCGGGACAGCTTGCTCAGTCTGGAAAGCTACGCGAGAGAGCGGCGCGAATTCCGCGCCAGGGTGATAGCGCACAAGAAAGACCGCACGGTTCATCTGGGTGAGCACGTGACGCTTGTCTTCGAGGACGAGCTGACGATCCGCTACCAAGTCCAGGAAATGCTGCGCATCGAGCGCACGTTCGAGGAGCAAGGGATACAGGACGAGCTCGACGTCTATAATCCCTTGATCCCGGACGGGCGCAATTTGAAGGCAACCATGATGATCGAATATGCGGATGCGGAGGAACGCAAGCGCGCGCTGGCACAGCTCAAGGGTATCGAACACGGGGTCTGGATCCGGGTCGAGGGCTGCGCACGCGCCCTTGCCATCGCCGACGAAGATCTGGAGCGCGAGACCGACGAGAAGACTTCCGCTGTGCATTTTCTGCGCTTCGAGCTCAGCGACGACATGGCGCAGGCGTTGAAGCATGGCGCCGGTCTGGCTTTGGGCGTGGATCACCCGAAGTATCAGGCCGAGATCAGCGCCGTTACCGCCGACACGCGCGCCTCCTTGGCGCACGATCTGGACTAGGTCATGCGCGCCGTGCTTGTGCTGTGGCTGCTGGTGCCGTTCGCCGCTTGGGCACAGGTGCAAGTTTTCGACGCAGCGTTCGATGACGACAGCCGCTGGACGCAGGCTCAGTCGCAACTGCCACCTTACCCCGCGCTGGAAGATTACCTGCCGTTCCAAGTGAACGCGGTGACGCCATTCGACTTCTTCGTTGACGCGAAGTCCGTCAGCGTCGGCAACGACGGAGTCATCCGCTACAGCCTGATCGCGAAAAGCACGCAGGGAGCGCTCAACATCAGTTTCGAGGGCATACGTTGTTCCGGACGCCAATACCGCGTCTACGCCTTCGGCCGGTCGGACCGTACCTGGGCCAGGGCGCGCACCAACCGCTGGCAGCCCTTGTCACAGGACGCGGGCAATGCCCAGCGCGCGATACTCTACAGCGAATTTTTTTGCCCTGACGAAGCCATCAGCGTAGGCGCGGAGAGTGTGCTGAAGGCGCTAAGACGTGGCGGTCCGCTCGCGCGCGAGGCGAGCCCCTAGCGCAGGAATGGATTAACGATATCGGGCTAGTTGCTGCGCGGCTACTGGCCGCCGCTACACGGCTTAACATTCGCTGCGCGAATATTAGCCTACGCCCCAACTTGGTCCTGCTATCGCGGATATAGGTTGTGGCTTCGGCCGCCGCTGCGCGGCTTAACATTCGCTACGCGAATATTAGCCTTCGCCCCAACTTGTCCCGCCTATAGCAGGACCAAGTTGTCCCGGTGGATTAGTTCGGACTCGTCCACGTAGCCCAGCACCGACAGGATTTCGCTGCTCGGCTTGCCCATGATGCGGCGGGCTTCGCTTGCGCCGTAGTTGACCAGCCCACGCGCTAATTCCCTGCCATCCGGCGAGATGCAGGCGACAACGGCGCCGCGCTCGAATGCACCTTCTATGGCCTTCACGCCGATGGCGAGCAGGCTCTTGCCTTCCTTGGCGAGAGCGCGCGCTGCGCCGGCGTCCAGTAGCAGCCTGCCATTGACCTGCAGATGATCGGCCAGCCACTGTTTGCGCGCTGCGATCGGCATGGTCTCGGCAATCAACTGCGTGCCGAAGTCGGCCCCCTCTACCAGCCGTAGCAGTACTTCCGGCTCGTGTCCAGAGGCGATCACGGTATGCGCGCCTGAACGCGCGGCGCGCTTTGCGGCAAGGACTTTGGTGAGCATGCCACCCTTTGCAACCTGGCTGCCGGGTTTGCCGCACATGGCTTCCAGCTCGGGTGCTCCGGCCTTTGCAACGCGGACGAGTTCGGCGGAGGCGTCTTCGCGCGGGTCGCGCGTATACAGCCCGGCTTGGTCGGTAAGAATGATCAGGCAATCGGCCTCTATCAGATTGGTGACCAGCGCCGCCAGCGTATCGTTGTCGCCGAATTTGATCTCGTCCGTGACCACGGTATCGTTTTCATTGATGATAGGGACCACACCAAGCGCGAGCAAGGTACGCAGCGTCGAGCGCGCGTTGAGATAGCGTTGCCGGTCGGCAAGGTCGGCGTGCGTCAGGAGCACCTGGGCCGTTTGCAAACCGTATTCGCGAAAACCGGACTCGTAGACCTGCACCAGACCCATCTGACCGACGGCTGCAGCCGCCTGCAGCTCGTGCATTGCTTGCGGACGCTTGACCCATCCCAGGCGCTGCATGCCCTCGGCGATGGCGCCACTCGACACCAATACCACTTCTTTGTCACGCGAGCGCAATTGCGCTATTTGCGCGGCCCAACGCGCAATCGCCTCCCGATCCAGGCCTTGTTCCTGGTTGGTGACGAGCGAGCTTCCCACTTTGACGACAAGGCGCCGCGCTGATTTTAGCGGTGAGCCCATGTCAGGCCGCCTGCTTTTCCGTCAGATGATCCATGATGGCGAAGGTGAGCTCGCGACAGCCTTCGCCCGTGAGCGCCGAAATGGCGAACCAGCGGCCGTTCCAGTGAAAGCCCTTGAGAAAGCGCTGCACCGCGTCAGCGCGCGCTTCGCCTGGCAGCATATCGGTTTTGTTGAGCACCAGCCAGCGTGGCTTTGCATAGAGCGCCGGGTCGTACTTCTTCAGTTCATTGACGATGGCGCGCGCGTCTTTGACCGGATCCACGCTGTCGTCGACAGGTGCGATGTCGACCAGATGCAGCAGCAGACGCGTGCGCGCGAGGTGGCGCAGGAACTGGTGGCCCAATCCCGCGCCTTCGGCCGCGCCTTCGATCAAGCCCGGAATATCGGCGACAACGAAGCTTCTGTCCGTCGCCACGCGCACCACGCCCAGGCTGGGGTGCAAGGTGGTGAACGGGTAGTCGGCCACTTTGGGTCTAGCGGCAGACACGGCGCGAATAAACGTGGATTTTCCGGCGTTGGGCATGCCTAAGAGGCCCACGTCCGCGAGCAGCTTCAGTTCCAGGCGCAACTCGCGTGATTCGCCCGCTTCCCCGAGCGTGCACTGCCGCGGCGCGCGGTTGGTGCTCGTCTTGAAATGCAAATTCCCGAGCCCGCCTTTCCCGCCGCAAGCGATCAGTGCCTTCTGTTCGTGCGCCGCCAGGTCGGCGATCAGTTCGCCCGATTCTGCGTCGGTGATCACCGTGCCTACCGGGACGCGCAGCACGATGTCTTCGGCGCCCTTGCCGTACTGGTCCGCCCCGCGCCCGTTCTCTCCGCCGTGGGCGCGGTGGATGCGTGCATAGCGGTAATCGATGAGCGTGTTGATATTGCGGTCCGCCACCGCAAAAATGCTGCCGCCGTGGCCGCCGTCGCCGCCGTCGGGTCCGCCTCTAGGTACGAATTTCTCGCGCCTAAAGTGGGCGACGCCGTTCCCGCCTTTGCCGGCGTGGACTTCGATTCTGGCCTCGTCGATGAATTTCATGTTTGTACCAGCGCGACAAATAAAAAAGCCCTACCGCGTGGATAGGGCTTTTGTCGGAGCCTGCCGGGGTTCAGGCCGGCACCACGCTTACCGTCTTCTTGCTCAATGGGCCTTTGACACCGAATAATACTTTGCCGGAAACCTTTGCGTACAGGGTATGGTCCTTGCCCATGCCGACATTTTCGCCCGCATGCACCTGGGTGCCGCGTTGACGCACGATGATGCCGCCAGCCGAAATAAGCTGGTCGCCGTAGCGCTTCACACCGAGGCGCTTGGATTGCGAATCGCGGCCGTTTCTGGAACTGCCGCCTGCCTTTTTGTGTGCCATGGTGCTTTCTCCTTGGAGACCGTCGTTCCAGTACTTTTGACAGTCTTAGTATTGGGGAGCATGAGGAAGTTGCGTTGCCTTGACCGACAACTGAACCTCAGCTTGATATTCCAGTAATCTCGATTTCGGTGAAATTTTGTCGATGCCCTTGATGCTTCTGATAATGCTTGCGCCGGCGCAGCTTGAATATGCGCACCTTGTCATGGCGCCCCTGGGCCAGGACTTTCGCTTGCACCGCCGCGCCAGTGACGCGCGGGCGGCCCATCTTGAGGTTGTCACCGTCGGCGACCAGCAATACCTGGTCGAGCACGATTTCCGCGCCGATATCTGCCGGTATCTGTTCTATTTTCAATTTTTCGCCGGCAGCGACGCGATACTGTTTGCCTCCGGTTTTTATGACCGCATACATGTGTGTTGACACTCCAAAATGAAAAGCGAGGAAAACCAGGGAACTGATGATGATACAGCAATTTAGCTTTGTGAGTCAAAAGCTTTATGCTATGCTTTCAGTCCTGCCAAGACTGATTTCCAGCCTGCATTTCCGGCCTATTTTGCCTTGCCGCTAGAACCCATACACAGCCTTATCGAAGCAGACATGCGCGCGGTGGATGCTTTGATCCGCCGTCGGCTCGAATCCGACGTCGTTCTGATTCGCCAGGTGGCTGAGTACATCATCGCAAGTGGGGGCAAGCGTTTGCGTCCGGCCATGCTGCTGCTGGCCGCCGGCGCCACGAAATACGCAGGCAGCCATCACCACGAACTCGCAGCCGTGATCGAGTTCATTCACACCGCCACACTGCTGCACGACGATGTGGTCGACGAGTCGGAATTGCGCCGCGGCCGCAAAACGGCCAATTCCGCCTTCGGCAATGCGGCCAGCGTACTCGTAGGGGATTTTCTGTATTCGCGCGCGTTCCAGATGATGCTCGCTGCGGACGATATGCGCGTTATGGCAGTGCTTGCCGAAGCCACCAACACCATCGCCGAGGGCGAGGTGCTGCAACTCCTCAATGTACACAACGCCGACACCGACGAAGCGCGCTATCTTGAGGTGGTGCGGCGCAAAACCGCGAAGCTGTTCGAGGCTGCCACCCGCTTGGGCGCCATCCTCGGCCACGCCGTGCCGGAAGCCGAAGAGGGATTGGCCCAATACGGCATGCATGTCGGCACCGCTTTCCAGTTGATCGACGACGTACTCGATTACTCCGGCGACCTTGGCAACACGGGCAAGAACCTGGGTGACGATCTCAACGAAGGCAAACCGACGCTGCCTCTGATATACGCCATGCTCAAGGGCACGCCGGCACAGGCGCAGACGGTACGGCATGCGATCGAACAGGGCGGGCGGGACGATTTCAAGGCTGTTCTCGAAGCCATAACGCAAACGGGCGCGTTGGACTATGCGCGCGCACAGGCCCGGCGCGAGGCCGCCGCAGCGTGCGCCGCAATCGAGCATCTGCCAGATTCAAAATACCGCGACAGTTTGATACAATTGGCAGACTTCGCGGTCAATCGCAACCACTGACCGCGTTTATTGTTTTTGGGGGTTCGCCCCCGTTCTAAGCACCTCGGGGTGTAGCTCAGCCTGGTAGAGTACTGCGTTCGGGACGCAGGAGTCGGAGGTTCAAATCCTCTCACCCCGACCAATAAGTCAACGGCTTCCCGAAGCCGACCCAACTTTCCGCGCCTCGACGTGATCAGAACGTAACCCGTCTAGCACGGCAACGGCTGACCTCAGATTTTCCGGCGCCAGGTGCGCGTAACGCTCTGTCATTTCAATCGTCGAATGACCGAGCAGCTTTGACGCTTGCAGCATCAGCACGTCAGCCTCGGCACGATGGATCCAAGGCAAGCAACCGTGCTGCCCCTGAGGGACATTCCCGAAAACGTCAAAGCGACGTAGCTTCCCCAGTATGCTAGCCTTTACCGAAGTTGGATTTCGGGCGCTACGTCGATGCCGGTCTGAAGACCGTGCCACGCGAAATATTCGGTGCGTGAGCGCGGCGCGCATTACCGGAACCAGAAGAGGGGGAGGAAGCGATGCCGGAAATCATCGTCAGGAAGATGCTCGAGCGCGGGCTGCGCGAGCCGATCAACACCGGCGGCAAGCACGCCGCCATGCTGAATGGAATGTACCTTGCAGGCTGCGCGGACATGTTGCGCAAGCAGCTGAAAGACACGCTCGAAGGCAAGGGCAACATCCCGCGCAGCGCCAAACCGCTCGGGCGCATCATCGCGCATCCCAACATCAGCGATTCAATGGCGCGCATCCGCCCCCTGGTGCTGGCAGGTTACGTCAAGGAGGCCAAGAACGCGCTGAAGATCTACCTGCGCGAGCGCGTCGAAGTCAAGGGCGTGCCGCTTTTTTCGACTGCAGCGAGCACGCAGGGCTGGATCTTCGCCGATACGGCCTACATGGTGCCGCCCTCGCTCGCCATCATGGGCGAGGAAAAGATGGCGATCGCCGACCTGGTGAATACGCACAAATTCCTCGCGCTCGGCAACGGCTTGATGCGCCACATCCTCAACGCCGCGGTGGACGAGAAGGACAGCTACTGCAAGACCGATCTGTGGATCGACGCCACGGCGTGGGGCCGAGCCAACGGCTGGTGGCTCGCCGGTGTCGTGGACACCCTCGAAGTCGTGAAACAGCGTCCGAAGGAACTGCTCAATCAGTTCGCGCGGGCCTGCAAGAGCCTGCTCGCGCTGCAGGACGGAGGTTTCTGGCGGGTCAGCGTGGATGACCCGTACACTTCCGTCGATACCAGCGCTACGGTGATGATCGGCTATGGCTACGTCAAGGGATACCAGCTGGGATTGCTCGACAAGCGCTATGAAGGTGCCGGGTTCGATGCGCTCGAGGCGGTGCTCAAGCACCACTTCGACTGGCGCACCGCAACCATGCAGCACCAGCAAATCGGCCCGCTGATCGTGAACGTGGCGAGCCCCAATCCGCGCTATCTGAGTGCGGCCAACCCCTACGGGCAGGGCTTTCTCGCGCAGCTCTACACCCTGTGCGTGTGCGGCGTCGACGTGCGCTCGCTCAAGGTGAAGCAGGTCGGGTGATGCACGGTTTGCCTGTGCACCTTGTCGAGGTGCCCGCTGATGTGATAGTGGTCGGCGGCGGCGGCGCCGCCTCGCGCGCCGCGCTCTCGGCGCGGCAGGCGGGCGCCAGCGTGCGGCTGGTAACCAAGGCGGCGTTCAAGTCAGGCGGCAGCACGGTGCATGGCGCAAGCGAGATCATGAGCATGGGCGCGGCGGGCTTCGGCGATCGCGCCGACAGCACGCAGGCGCATTACCAGGACACCATGCGCGCCGGGCGCGACGACGCGGCCTATTTGCACAGCTACGTCATGCGTCGCGATGGCGATGGCATCGCTCTGGACAGACTCGAGTACTGACAACCCGCTCAACGATAGGACACCGCGGAGATCAAGCTATGCAACACAAGAAGCTGCCCCTGTCGGGCATGCGCACACTCGACCTGACGCTGATCAGCGTCGGGTCCGTCTGCAGAATGATGCTCGGCGAACACAGCGTCGAGGTGCTGCATGAGTTCGGTTTTTCGCGCTCCGAGAGCGAGAGCCTCACGCAGTGCGGGGCCGTCGCGGGCACTGCGTTGATCAAGACGCGGGGCGGATGATGCTGACACTGACGTCCGTGCTGCAGCGCACGCTGTTGCTTTACGCTAAGCGCATCGCGATTCGTGACGCCGGGGGCGATCTCTCCTGGGCGGGCTATATCGATGGCATCGCGCGCGCCGCCGGCATGCTCGCGTCACTCGGTGTGCGCGCCGGCGATCGCTATGGCATTCTTTGCCGTAACTGCGTTCGTTACGCGGAACTGATACACGCAGGCTACTGGCTGGGGGCGGTTCCGGTTCCGCTGAACTATCGCCTCGCGCCGGCGGAGGTGGCGCTCATTCTGGAGGACGCCGGATGCCGCCTGCTCGCGCTGGAGGACGCATACGCGCGGCTATTGGAGCAACCACCCCTCAATAGCTGGCGCGGTCGTGCCCTGTGCATAGGCTCGGGCGCAGCCGAAATGGCGTTGCCTCGCTACGATGAGCAGAAGGCGGCGGCAGTTGCACTCGATCCGCATGTAGCGGCCGAGGATGACGATGCCATCATGCTCTATACGGGTGGCACCACCGGTCGCGGCAAGGGCGTGCGCATCACTCATCGCAACATCGTTGCCAATGCGCTGCAGCTAGCGCGCGCCATGTCAGTCGGGGAAGACGACCTGTACTTGCATGTCTCGCCGATGTTTCACTCGACCGACCTCAAAGCGACCGCGCTCACCATGATGGGCGGCGCTCACGCCTATCTTCCCGAGTTCTCGCCACTCGCGGTGCTCTCTGCAATCGCGCGCTACGGCATCACCATTGCCAGCCTGGTGCCGGCCATGATCATGCGCCTGCTGCAGGACCCTGAACTGGGGCGGCACGACATCCGGACGCTGCGGCTCATCAGCTACGGCACCTCTCCCATGGCACCGGAATGGATCCGCCGCACCATGCAGGCGTTTCCCGGTGTTGGCATGCACCAGATCTACGGCCTCACCGAGACTTCGCCGGTTCTCGCGCTACTCGACGAAGCCGACCACCGTCGGGCGCTCGCTGGCGAAGAGGAACTGCTGCGCGCGGCGGGGAGGCCGCTCCCGGGCGTGGACATCAGGATACTGGACCATGACGGTCGCGAGCTGCCGACGGGGGAATGCGGAGAGATCGTTGCGCGGGGACCGCAGATCGCCAAGGGATACCACAATCGGCCGCGCGAGAACGCTGAGGTGTTCCGTGGCGGGTGGTTGCATACGGGCGATATCGGCAGGCTTAACGCGGAAGGTTACCTGTTCGTGCTTGACCGCAAAAAGGATATGGTTGTCACCGGAGGGGAGAATGTCTATACGTCCGAAGTCGAGGCGGCGATTTATCAGCATCCGGGCGTGCAGGAGGTGGCGGTGATCGGGGTCCCCGATGAACGCTATGGCGAGGCGCTCGTTGCGGTTATCGTGCCGGTCCCTGGTCAGAACCTTTCCACGGATGAGATCATCGGCCATTGCCGCGAACGCATCGGCGGTTTCAAGATTCCCCGCCGCATGGAGTTCGTGAGGGCATTGCCAAAGAGCGCGATGGGTAAGATACTGAAGCAGGATTTGCGACGTTCCTACGGTGGGACGCTTTTGAACGCTCGGGAATCGGAAAGGAGTGGCAGATGAAATCCGGCATTGCAGCGGGCTTGACGCGTACGCGGCGTTTTGACGTGAACGAGGATCGCACCATCGGTTTCATGGGCGAGGGCCTGCGCATCTACGCGACGCCCTTGATATCGTGGGCAGGGCCAAGCACGTGCGCTTCGTGGTCGACCTCGCCAAGCAGCGCGAGCGCCTGCAAGCAAAGGCGGCCAAGGTGGCTCAAATGAACAAGGGGTGAGGCTGCAATGACCGCGCGAGCGACGCCTGAGTCCGACGGCCGGAAAAAGATACCTGTCTACTGCAACCAGTGCGTCTGCGGCCCGGACCTGTTCAAGGTCGAGGTCGAGAACGGCATTGCCGTGCGCATCGAGCCCAATCTCGATATCGGGGCCGCGCATCCCGCGCATGGCCGCGTATGCGTCAAGGCCTACGGCCTGATCCAGAAGATCTACAACCCAAACCGCATCACGCGGCCGATGAAGCGCACCAATCCGAAAAAGGGGCGGGAGCACGACCCCGGGTTCGTGCCGATTTCCTGGGACGAGGCGCTGGACATCGTTAGCGCGAAACTGAAGGCCATCCGCGCCCGAGGTCTGACCGACGAGAGCGGCTACCCGCGGCTCGCTGCGAGTTTCGGCGGGGGTGGCACGCCGACCCGCTACATGGGTTCCTTTCCCGCGTTTCTTTCGGCATGGGGCGCGATCGATTTGGGTTTTGGCAGCGGCCAGGGCGCCAAGTGTTTTCACTCCGAACATCTGTACGGCGAATTCTGGCACCGCGCGTTTACCGTCACCGTCGACTCGCCCCGCTGCGACTACGTCATCAACTGCGGCAGCAACCAGGAGGCCTCGAGCGGTGTCACCGGGGTGTGGCGCCAGGCCGACGCACGCGCAAGGGGCATGAAGCGCGTGCAGGTCGAACCGCATCTATCCGTGACCGGCGCAGTCTCGGCCGAATGGGTTCCGATACGACCCAAGAGCGATGCGGCTTTTCTTTACGCGGTGATGCACCGCATCCTGCACGAGCGTGCCTGGCGCGAGGTGTGCGACCTCGGTTTTCTCGCCGAGGACACCAATTCGCCCTACCTCGTCGGCCCGAACGGCTATTTTCTGCGTGATCAGGCAACCTCAAAGCCGCTGATCTGGGACCTCGCGGACGGCTGCGCGAAACCGTTCGATGCGCCGATTGCCCGGGCGGCGCTGGAAGGCGTGTTCAGGGTGGATGGCGTGGAGGAGGGACCTGACGGCGAGCGCTGGACGCACACTGCCGCAATCGCCCGGCCTTCGTTTCAACTGCTGCGCGACCAGCTTGCAGCTTGCACGCCCGAGTGGGCGGAGCAGGAATGCGACGTGTCGGCAGCCTTGATCCGGCGTGTCGCCGATGAATTCGCCGCGCATGCGGGAGTCGGCGCAACCATCGAGATCGAGGGCGAAACGCTGCCGCATCGCCCGGTCGGCATCATGCTCGGAAAAGGCGTGAACAACGGCTGGGGCGGATACCAGACATGCTGGGCGCGGACCATGCTCGCCTGCCTCGTCGGGGCGCTCGAAGTACCCGGGGCGACTCTGGGGACCAAGGTCCGGCTCAACCGCCCGGCTGACAACCGGCTGAAGAGCGTCAGACCGGGTCCCGACGGATTCATGCACTATCCGTTCAACGAGACAAGCAAGGATGGGTGGCTGGCGCAGCCGAACATGCGCAACGGTTATCGCACCTTGGTGCCGCTCTCGAGCAATTCTCCCTGGTCGGCAGCGCTCGGCCCGGCCCACCTGCCCTGGTTGTTTCAGAAGGACCCGCCCAAGCCCTGGCCGCGGCAGACCCTCCCCGAAATGTGGATCTGCTACCGCACCAATCCGGCGATTTCATCCTGGAATGCGCCGGAGGTGGCCAAACGTATCGCCGAGTTTCCGTTCACGCTCGCGTTTGCGTACACGCTGGACGAATCGAACTACATGGCCGACGTCCTCTTGCCCGATGCGACGGACATGGAGAGCCTGCAGCTTTCGCGCATCGGCGGCACCGGATCCGGCGAGCAATTCTGGCACCACCAGGGATGGGCGATCCGCCAGCCGGTGGTGAGCGCTGCCGGCGAAACCAGGGACATGACCGACATCGCGACCGAAATGGCCAAGCGCACCGGCCTCTTGCGTCGGTACAACGAGGCGATCAACCGCGGCTCGGCTGCGATGGCACTCAAGACTGCGACCTACGACTATTCACTGGACCCGGACATCGCCCATGACGCGGCGACCATCTGGGACGCTGTCGCCAGAGCCGCGAGCCATGAGCTGTCAAATGGTGAAGAGGTGCACGGCATCGACTGGTTCCGCGAGCACGGATTCATGCTGCGCGAATTCCCGCAGCTCGATTGGTACCTTTACCCGGAGATGAAGCGGCAGGGGCTGCGATTCGAGATGCCCTATCAGGAGCGCATCAAACGCCACGGCGAACAGCTTGCGCGCCGCTTGCACGAAATCGGCATCGAGTGGTGGGACCGTCAGCTCGAGGAATACGAGGCACTGCCGCTCTACAAGCGGTTTCCGGATATCTGGACCCGCTACGCGACCGAGGTCGGCCGCGATCCCGCTGAGTTTCCATTCTGGGCGCTGACCGCGCGCAGCATGCAATACGCCTGGGGCGCCAATGTGGGCCTGCCGCTGATCAACGAGATGGCGCAGAACGTGGTCGGCCACGACGGCATCATCATCAATCGCACCACGGCGCGCCGGCTCGGCATCGAACAGGGCGATCCGCTGATCATCGAGTCGGCCAGCGGCAGGACGCGCGGCCGTGCGACGCTGCGCGAAGGCATCCGTCCCGATACGATACTGATGATCGGCCAGTTCGACCATTGGGCAACGCCTTACGCCAAGGACCTCGGGCTTGGCAGCCTGAATTCGGTGACACCGCTTGCGCTCTCGCTCACTGACGCCACCGGGAGCGGGGCCGATCTGATGCGGGTATCAGTTCGCAGCGACCCGAGCGCATCAGGCGGCGCGGCTGCGCGGAGCAAAGCCAGGTGAAGCGCTACGGCATGGTGGTTGATCTCAACCGCTGCGTCGGTTGTCAGACCTGCACTATCGCCTGCAAGCACGCCAACGACACGCCGCCGGGCACGCAGTGGCGCCGCGTGCTCGATGTCGAGCAGGGCCACTTCCCCGACGTGCGGCGCGTGTTCCTCGTGACCGGCTGCCAGCATTGCGCCGAGCCGCCGTGCGTGCCAGTCTGCCCGAGCGGCGCCACCTGGCAGCGCGCGGATGGACTGGTGACCATGGAATACGACCTGTGCATAGGCTGCGCGTCCTGTGCGGTCGCCTGTCCCTATCAGGCGCGCACCATCGTGCATGAATCGGTTGGTTACTATGGGGAGAAGACGGCGCAGGAAAGATGTGTCGGCCACGAAGACCGGATCGGCGTCGCAAACAAGTGCACATTCTGTGTCGAACGCATCGACGCTGCCGCGGTGCGCGGCCTGACCCCGGGCGTGGATGCGGAGGTTACGCCCGCCTGCTCGACATCGTGCAACGCCAACGCGATTCGATTCGGCGATTTTGCCGATGACTCGAGCGAAGTGTCTCGTCTCGCGCGCGACAATCGGTCGTTCCAGATGCACGCGGAACTCGGCACCGATCCGCAAATCCGCTATCTCTACGAGATACCGGCGAGCGTGCCGGGCCTCGCTGCGGATCCGGCTGACAGCGACGATGAGACAATGGCGGACCTCTCCAATCCGCTGGTGGGCGCGCGCCAGCGCTTCTGGGACTATCGCGCTGCGATGAACTTCGCGCTGGGAGGGATGGCTTCGGGACTCGCGGTCGTGGCCTGGCTCGCGCACCTGACCGGAGCCATCGGCACGCAGGCGTTGCGCTCGGCCAGTCTTGCCGCCGCCGCAGTTATGGCCGTGGGTCTCTTCTTCGTGTTTCTGAAGCTCGGGCGCAAGGCACGCTTCCTCTACGTGCTGCGGCGGCCGCAGTCATCCTGGATGACCCGGGAAACCTGGTGCATCGCGCTGTTCTATCCTGCGGTCGCGGCCGGTTTCGTGTGGCCGCAGCCCGCGCTGGACGCGCTCGCGGCACTGGCGGCGGCCGGATTTCTGTTCTGCCAGGCGCGCATGCTGTATGCCTGCAAAGGCATTCCCGCCTGGCGCGTCGCGCTCGTACCCGCGATGCTGATTGCGGCCGGCTTGTATGAGGGATTGGGGCTGATGACGGTGGCTGCGGCACTTGGCGGCTGGGACACCGACATGCGTCCGGGTGTCGCTTTCGCCGGGGTCGCGCTTGCGCTATTGAACGCCGGGTTGTGGCGGCGCTATTGTGCAACGGCGAAGACGTTGGGAATCGGACCGCTATCGCGCCGCGATCTCGCGGCGACTTCGCTGGCGCTGCACCTTGTTGGCCATGCCGTGCCCGCCGCACTCTACGCTTTGTGCCTATTTCCTGGACCGGCTGCATCCGTGCTGGGTGGCATTGCCGGGGCGGCCGCGGTTGCCGGTGGCATTTTCTGGAAGTTCAGGTTGATCACGCGGGCATGCCACCAGCAGGGGTTCGCGCTGCCTATGGTCCCACAGCGAGGTTCGGGCAAACTTGCGGCGCCCGAGCGTTTTTCCGTGCATGCGCACGCCGGCCAGATGGCGCGGAACTGAAACACAGCTGTTGTCATTACGCCTAAGCACGTAATTGATATAGACCTTGTCTCCCATGGCCCGTGGCTCGCCTCGTCAATCGTGGTATCTTTTGATACCTGAGGGGAGAGCAAGTGGCGGAAAAGCCCGAAAAGCGCGCCGGCACCGAAAGCGAGCGGCTGCTCGCTGTGGCGGGCTGGGCCGTGTACCCGTTTGCCGAGACAAACATTCACGTCTTGCAGGGCGTGGTGGTACGTAAGTTCCCACTCAGGGAAGGCCACGGTGACACTGATTACATCCCCTACGTCGATCGTAGAGCAACTGGGGTAATCGAGGCCAAGAAACAGGCACACACGTTTACCGGAGTCGAAATCCAGTCCGACAAATACGTGAAGGGCCTGCCCGACGCCCTTTGTATTGAGAGAATCTTGGACGGTCGGCAATGATATTGCGTGCGATGAACCCAAGTCACCGGCACGCCAACGATGCGTTTGAAGGAACCTCGGATAATTCGCCTGCCGCATCGATTGACCCGATAGAGTACGGGCGTGGGCAGCTTGCCGCGTTGTCCTGCCATTCGACGAACTCTGCTCGAGAGGTTCTCATCGTTGGCGGCAGGGGGGAGCGACCGGATTTCACCAGGGACGAGTCGTTCGAGTCGGGGCTTCTTGCATGGAAGTCTCTCCCGGCTCTGCGCCTTGAAGGACGGCTTTTCGTTGTGGGACCCCTGCCAAAGGAGGGGAGCGTCTATGAATGCGCGGGCCTTGCGTCCACGGTACGCAAGCTCTTCAGATCGCATCTCGGAGCGGAAAAGACCACCGGAGGACTGACAAGAGCGCAGTTGCGCGAGCTCACCCAGTCGCTTGGCTCAAATGACGCCAGTCTTGACGCATTGCGCATACATCGGATCAAAGCGGAGCTTGAGCGCTTGGAGGAACAAGTAGAAGCGTTGGATGAACTCGTGGCGGAGCTTATGAATCTTCCGAGCGTAAAGCAGCGCATCGACAAGCTTATTGAGGAAGAAGCGTCGAAGCAGTTATCGCACAAGAAAACGCTTCAGTCCGACATTTCTCGACTTCGAGAGGAGCGCGGCGAGTGGGAGGAACGAATTCGCAAGCAGCGTGAGGAGCACCGAAAAGTTCGAGACGAGACTGTCAAAGTGGTGAAGGCCGCATTCGAAAAAGCCCGCGCGGAGGGTGTGGCCACGCTTGCCGATCTGGCGGTATTTCAGGCGCTTTCCGCGCCGGCGACCGTGCCACCAAGCACTGGTATGTCTCTTGTAGAGCGTTCGGCTTCGATTGCGCAGCCCATCGTGCGGGACCTAACCCCAACCGACCAAGACGTGATATCGACGTTGAAATCCCTTGGAATCCCTGCACAACGCGCTACTACGTTCGTGGCATTGGGTGAGGCCGCGTTGAAGGCCGGACTTATGGTCTCTGTAAGAGGCATCGCCGCAAGGCTGGCAGTGGAGGGCTGGGCGAGAGCCATCGGGCGCACGGCTGTTTTGTTCGATTCGACCATTGGTCTGATAGACGCAGGTGCGCTAACGATCCTCCTTACCAGAGTCCCAACTTATGATGTTCTCACCCTACTGGACGCAAACCTTTCGGCGCTCGACATCTACGCTAGGCCAATATCAGATCTGGTACTTGCTCGACTGGCTCGCCCTGATAGCGAGCCAAGGCCCGCAATCCTTCTCGCGTTAACCGATGGGGTCGGTAGCCTGCCATTTCCAAAGACCTTTGAGGGATTATCGGTCTCGCTGGACCTGGAGAGACGCTACGTTTTTCGTAGTGCATCCGACCTCGACGAGATGATGTCAATGGCGACTAATCCCGAGGACGGCACCCTCTATTCGCAGCTGTGGCGGCCAGCTGCCGATCGCCTGCTGACGCAGATTGACAAGGTCGAGCCAGAGGCGCGGGCTCTCATACTCTCGGTTCTCGCAACTCAATGATCGAGCGAAACGGCGACGAACTCTTCGACCACTACCCGTGCGGTACGCGAAAATGTCTGGCCCTGCCGTCACTTCGTCGCTGCGGTACTCGCCTGGTACTATGGGTCTGCCATCGCCGGTGAAGCAGTCAGGCGTCGGTAGCCCGCTATAAAGCAGACCATGAATCTCGCGTACGAGCGCTGGTTCGACGAGTTCCTTCGTGGTAGTACCGCATATTGGCTCTATGTCGCAATTGACTGTGGCACCCCGTTGCCGCGTCTCGCGCGAGTGAGCGACCCATTTGGAAAACTGATTGCCCGCGCTACTGCGGGATATGCTGTTGGTGCAGCCGACATATGGAAGTCCGCAGAGCAATAGCTAAAGGGGGGAGAAATGAGCACTCCAGACATCTTCAATGATCTATTGTCCGCCGAGCTGGCTGACGATCTAAGGCGGCTCAATCCGCATTGGGCTGGATTGCCCGGCCCCGAGATTCCTCGTTTTCACCGCCACATCTTTCCACGGACATATCGCAGTCTGCAAACGGGACTTACTCCAGCGACCGTGCTACGGGGAACGCGCCGTGTCGGCAAGACCATTCTTCTGCGGCAGATTATCGAGAAGATGCTCTCAGAGGGCGTTGAGGCACATCGCATCCTCTACGTCCCATTCGACGAAATCGGTAGTTTGCGCAAGCTCAGCGACCCGATCCTGGTCATCGCGCGCTGGTACGAGTCGAGGGTTTTGACGCGCACGTTCAACCAAACGGCGCGCTCGACCGGTCCCGCCTACCTGCTATTCGACGAGGTGCAAAATCTCGACGCGTGGGCGCCGCAGATCAAGCACCTGGTGGACAACAACACTGTGCGTGTGTTGCTCACGGGAAGCTCCTCGCTTCGGATCGAAGCCGGTCGGGATAGCCTTGCGGGGCGAATCACCACTATCGATCTTGGACCGCTATTGTTGCGCGAGATCGCCGAGCTCGCCCTGAATGCCAGCGCGCAAGCGCACTGGGAGGATAACGGCGGCGAGCGCTTAAGCGATCGTGCATTCTGGGTGGACGGCGCGGCGAAAGCCCGCGACGAAGCAGATCTTCGGCTGCGCGCATTTGCGGCCTTCTCAGCGCGAGGCGGATATCCAATCGCCCATGGCCGCAGCGACGCGGCGTGGCAGGAAATCGCGGCCTATCTCAATGAAACCATCGTCAAGCGAGCGATCCAGCACGATTTGCGCATGGGTCCGCGTGGCGCCAAGCGCGATGAGAAACTGCTCGAAGAAGTGTTTCGGCTCTGCTGCCGCTATGCCGGCCAGACCGCGGGCCAGAGCGCTTTTGTCCCGGAGATTCGCCAGGCTCTCTCCGGCAACATCGGTTGGAGCCGGATTTTGACCTACATGAAATTTCTCGACGGAACGCTGCTTGTTCGGCTCATTCCGGCGATGGAACTGCGGCTGAAGAAGCGCAAGGCGCCCGCGAAGATTTGCCTAAGCGATCACAGCTTGCGCGCAAGCTGGCTGCAGGAGATCGTCCCGCTGGATGCGCAAGGGCTGAACGCGAACCCTCATCTTACCGATCTTGCCGGACATCTTGCCGAGAGCGTGCTTGGCTACTTCCTCGCGTCCATCCCGAACGTTGAACTCGCGCATTTCCCCGCACGAGGGGCGGAGCCGGAGGTGGACTTCGTACTCACGGTCGGAACCAAACGTATTCCGATTGAGGTCAAGTATCGCAGGCGTATCGATCCTCACGACGACACGCGCGGTTTGCGCGCTTTCATCGAAAAGACCGTCTACAACGCTCCGTTCGGATTGCTGGTGACACTCGAAGACGGGGTGCAGGTGCCAGACCCGAGGATTATCCCCATTTCGCTGTCGGCGCTGCTTTGGATGAGATAAGCGCATGAACGATATAGGCTCTTTTGACTCGCAACCTGTTCGGGAGTTTGGCGAAGAGGTGCAGGTTGGGTGGGGAAATAATGCCTTTGAGCGGCGTTGGCTTAGGTACAGATTCTAGGAGAACGAAATGCTTCGCGCAGAATTGCAGGAACTGATTCGAAATGGCGAAAGCTCGGGAGTTGAATTCAAGCGCGACGAGGTCTCGAACCAAGACCTCGCAAAGGAAGTCGTCGCGTTCGCGAACTTCGCCGGTGGCACCGTACTGCTTGGAGTTGCAGACGACGGCGCGGTCCATGGTATTACGCGGCAAAACATCGAGGAATGGGTCATGAAACTGTGCCGCGTCAAGATCGCCCCGCCGATCATTCCATACTTTGAAGTGCACCAAGATGTTGAACCGGGGCGACATGTCGCCGTAGTTCGTGTACTCCAGGGACCGAACAAGCCATACGCTCGCATCCATAACGCTCAGCGCAGCTATTACATTCGGGTCGGCACGACGTCTCGGGAAGCAAGTCCGGAGGAATTGGAGCGAATGTTTCAGGCAGCAGGGCGCATTCGCTTCGGCCTCAAGCCGGTTCCGGGCGCCGATTACACGGAACTGGAGCCGCGCCGTCTTAAGGACTACTTCGGAAGGGTTCTGGCGCAGCAGTATCCCGATGACAACGCCAGCGAAGATTGGCAGCGGCTTCTCACTAATCTTGAGTTAATGGTGAAGTCGGGCGAGAGCATCACCCCGACCGTAGACGGAATGCTGTTATTTGGCCGGAACCCAAAACGTTTCCTGCCTCAATCGGGAATCAGGGCGATCGCGTATCCGGGGATTCAACAGGACTATGCCGCCCGGGCGGATCAGGACCTTATCGGACCCTTAGTCTCACTTTATTCAGTTGCGGGGAATCTCTCGAAAACCGTGCTCGTCGAGCCTGGCTTAGTCGAACAGGCACTTGATTTTGTCAACCGAAACACTCAGCCTGAAGCGCACATTGAAAACGGCGCACGGGTGGATCGACCTGCATACCCTCCGGAGGTTTTGCGGGAAGTCATTGTGAATGCGCTCGTTCATCGTGACTACACGATTTTCGGAACCGACATTTCATTGTTGATATTTGCCGATCGCATCGAAGTATCGAGCCCCGGACGCTTGCCGAACACCGCCACCGTGGAAGCTCTCAAAGCCGGGTTCCGGTATGCGCGAAATCAGACGCTCGTGAACGTCATGCGCGACTACCGGTATGTCGATTTTAGAGGAATGGGCATTCGCGACAAAGTTATTCCCGGGATGCGCGCGCACAATGTTACCGAGCCTGTCCTCATAGAAGGCGAGCGCAATTTCACAATCAGGCTACTCAAATAGAGGCGGCATGAAGTGATGAATGACAAACGCCTCATTGAGGTCGCCTTGCCACTGCTGAACTCGAAGCTGCGGAGGTCCAGGACCTGGCTGAAGTTGTTGGCGATCTCATGAAAGCCGCTGCCGGTCAGCGGCTACGCTTTAAAGTCACTGTGGAACTGGGGGAAAGCACTTCAGTGCCCCAAGGTGTCGTGGATGAGGTGAATAGGCATCTTACAAATATCAAGACCGGCTGGAAGTTATAGTCTTCTTTGAAGTCGGTTGCCAGAGGCGAGCCGGCGCGGCCCGATCCTGGTCGAGGCCCACGCGGCCAACGGGATCGGCGGCGGCAAGCGCGAAAGTATCAAGCCGAGGTATATTGCAGGAAGAATTCAAAAAAGAATCGTGTCAATCCAGAGGCCGATCAACATCAAAGGAGGAAATGATGAAATCCAATTTGCGCCGGTTTTACCAAGCGATTTTCGTTTTGCTCTTGCTGCTCGTGGCCGGCGGCGCACAGGCACAAACCTGGCCGAATCGGCCGCTGCACATCCGCGTGGGCTGGGCGCCCGGCGGCGCGACCGACATTCTCGCGCGTGTCCTCGCGCAGAAGTTGCAGGAGTCCTATGGTGTTTCGGTCGTGGTCGAGAACCGCCCGGGCGCGGCCGGCGGCGTCGACGCCGCCGCTTTGGCCAAATCCGCGTTCGACGATCACACGCTGATGATGGTGCCCCCGGGCGTGCAGTCGATCAATCAATTCCTGTACAAGACTCTGGGCTACGATCCGGAGAACGACTTCGTTGCGGTCGGGCTGGTCGCGCAGATTCCGAACGCGCTCGCCGTCCATGCTTCGACGCGGCTAGTTTCGTTCAAGGAACTCATCGATTACGCCAAGGCGAATCCGAACAAGATGAACTATGCCAGCGCCGGCGTCGGCACTACCGGTCACCTGCTGAACGAGTTGCTCAAAACCCGCATCGGGATACAGGTAACGCATGTTCCGTACAAGGGGAACGGGCCGGCCCTGCAGGCGCTCCTCGCGCGCGAGGTCGATTTCAACACGGACGGCAACCCGCAGTTGCTGCAGCAGATCCGCGCCGGGAAGCTGCGCGCGCTCGCTGTGAGTTCGGACAAGCGCTGGGTGCAGTTGCCCGACGTACCCACGTTCGCGGAGCTCGGCTATCCGGAACTGACGATGCAGGTTTGGTACGGCCTGGTTGCGCAGGCGAAGATGCCGCGAGAAATCATCGCGCGCGTGAACAAGGATGTAAACGCGATTCTGGCGCAGCCGGAAATGGTCAAGCGCCTGCGCGAATTGAATCTGGAGGCGCTGCCGGGCAGTCCCGAGGACATGGCTGCGCTGGTGCGGCGCGAGCGTGCGCGCTGGAAAGGCGTGGTCGAGGCCTCGGGCGCCCGAGTCGATTAGGGACGCGGCCGGGATGCGGCCAGATTCGAGCAAACAACGAGGTTCTAATGCAAAAATATGAAAAGTTGCTGAGCAGAAACGACCTTTCGCCTTATCTCAGTGCCGAGCAATTCGAATTCCGCGACGGCGTGCATCGGCTGCTGGAAAAGCACGCCACCGCAGAATACTTGCGTACATGCGATGAGGGGAAGATCTTTCCGCAGAAACTGATCGATCTGGCCGCCGAGCAGGGTTGGTTCGCGATCACCCTGCCCGAGCAATACGGCGGGGTCGGCGGCTACATGGACATGATCGGCATGCTGGAGATCATCAGTTATCACAGCACTTCGCTCGCGCGGTTCTGGAACGTGACCGTCAATATGGTCGGGGGCGCGCTGGTGCTGCTCGCCAGCGATGCGCAAAAGCAGAAGTTGCTGCCCGCCGTGGCCGAAGGCAAGCTGTTCTTCGCATTCGCGCTAAGCGAGAACGGCTCCGGGTCGGACGCGGCCGCACTGAAAACGCATGCGACGCTGGACGGAGATCACTTCATCGTCAACGGCACCAAGATGTGGATCACGGGCGTGCTGCAGGCCGGCTACGTGCTCACCGCGGTGCGCACGGACAAGAACGAGGGCAAGCACGAGGGCATCAGCCTGCTCTTGATTCCGCGGGATACGCCCGGTGTCAACGTGAGGCCGATCGATCTGCTCGGCGGTCACATGATGCGCTCGTGCGAAGTCAACCTGACGGACGCGCGCGTACCCAGGGAAATGCTCGTGGGAGAATTGCATCGGGGCTGGGTGCAGTTGCTGGCGGTCCTGTCCAAGGAGCGCATCGCCATGGGGGCGATTTGCACCGGTGCCGCGCAAGCCGCGCTCGACCAGGCGCTCGAATACGCCAAGGAGCGCAAGCAGTTCGGGCGCGCGATCGCCTCGTTTCAGGCGATCAGCCACAAGCTCGTGGAGATGCAGACCTTGATCGACGCCAGCCGCCTGCTGACGTTCCGCGCGGCGCGCCTGCTCGCGGAAGGCAAGCCCTGTCATCAGGAATCGGCGCAGGCAAAATTCTTCGCCACCGACAGCTACATGCGCATCGCGACCGAAGGCGTGCAGATCATGGGGGCCAACGGCTATTCGATGGAAAACTCGATGCAGCGGCATTTCCGCGAAGCCAAAATGTTCCAGATACTCGGCGGGGCGAGCGAGGTTCAGCGCAACAATGTCGCGCGCGAAATGTTGAAATAGGCGCGACGGCATCATGCGCGTGATGACTGCGAAAGACGCGGCCGCCATGGTACGAGCGGGCGACACTGTCGCCATCTCCGGCATCGTCTCGCTGATCGCGGCGGAGGCCGCATTAAAAGCATTGGGCGAGCGTTTCCACGAGACCGGGGCGCCGCGCGACCTGACCATCATCTGTCCGTGCAGGACCGGCTGGTGGGCCGGTGGCGCCGTGACCGGATTGGAGCACCTGGCTCAGCCGGGCATGGTGAAGCGCCTCATCGCATCGATATTCAACGCCAAGGATTCCCCGTCTCTGTTGAAGCTTGCGGCGAGCAACGAAATCGAGACTTACATCGTGCCGATGGGCGTGATTTTCCGCTGGCTGCGGGAGTGCACGGCCAGGTCGCCCGGTTTGCTTACAGAAGTCGGGATGGGCAGCTTCTTCGATCCGGCCAGCGCGGACGCGGGCGGGAACCGCCTCAGCAGCAAGGCGCGACCGTTCGACCTGGTGAAGCGGGTGCAGGTCGACGGCACCGACTGCATGTTTTTTCGCAGCATGCCGATCGATGTCGCGATCGTGCGAGGAACGATCGCCGATACCGACGGCAATATCAGCCTTGCCGGCGAGCCGATCAGTGCCGGCGTCAGGCAGATGGCGATGGCGGCGAAAAATTCAGGCGGCAAGGTCATCGCGGTGGTCAAGGCGTTGACCGAGCGCGGGACGCTGCATCCGCGCATGGTCGAGATACCGGGTATTTTCGTCGATGCGGTAGTCGTCGACGCGAATGCGATCCAGTCCCAGATTGGCTATGAGCCTGCTTTTACCGGGGAAATCCGCACCCCCGCGCCACCGCTAGTCGCACTCGCGCTGGATCAGCAGAAGGTGATCCTGCGACGGGCCGCCCTGGAGCTGGAAAAAGGCGATGTCGTCAATCTCGGCGTCGGCATGGGAAGTCAGCTAGCCAGTTTGGCGGTGGAAGAGGGGTTCCTCGACGACGTGACCTTCAGCATCGAGCACGGGGCACTCGGTGGCATTCCTGCGATGGGTGCGCCGGGGCAGGTGGGCGCGTTTGGCGCGCATTACAATCCGCAGGCGATCATCGACTCGACCGACCTGTTCGATTTTTATCATGGAGGCGGTCTTGACGCGACGCTCCTCGGATTCGCCCAGGTGGACGCGCGCGGCAACGTCAACGTGAGCCGCTATAACGGTGCGATACGAGGGCCGGGCGGATACGTCGATATCACGCACCGCACGAAGAAAATCATGATCTGCGGGACGTTCACCAGCGGCGCGCTCGAAATCGGAATCGGCTCGGGTCCGGGCGGGGCGCCCGAACTCCAGATCGTGCGCGAGGGCAGGCACAAAAAATTTCCGCGGCAGGTGGAACATATCGACTTGCACGGTCTGGGCGCAGTGAACCGTGGGCAAAGGATACTGGTGATCACCGAGCGCTGCGTGTTCGAGGTGCGCGAGCAAGGCCTGACTCTGATCGAGCTTGCGCCGGGCATCGATCTGGACAAGCACATACGGCCGGCCCTGGATTTCGAGCTGCAAGTGGATGAGCGGCTCGCGCGCATGTCCGACGAATTGTTTCTGCCCGGGCCGATGAATCTGCGCTTGAAACAACGCGACGACGCGTAATTGGTTATCGCGCGGGTTCCATCTACTCCAAGTGGCAATGAACTAGACCAATCGAGGTAATGCGCATGTGGCAATTGGACACATTAGAAACGGTGGAAACGGACGTCTTGGTGATCGGCGGGGGTGGGGCGGCCGCCCGCGCTGCGCTGGATGCGAGCGAAAGCGGCGCGAGTGTGTGCATGGTCGTAAAGGGCCGACTGGGCCGATCGGGGTCGACCGTCTATCCTGTGGCGTTGCACGGCACATTCGGGGCGGCAGATGGGGACGATCCGCAAGACAGTCCGGAATGCCACTACCGCGACATCGTCACCGCGGCCCAGGGCATGTGCAATCCACGCTTGGCGCGCATCGTGGCCGAGGAATCGCCCCTGGCGCTCAAGCGGCTGGAAGAAATCGGAGTACCTTTTCTCAGTGGCGAGCGCGGCCGGCATGCCACCTGGGTCGGTTGCTTTGCAACACGCGCCAGATCGCACCGGATCGTGGGCCATGGGGAGCCGATCATGGCCGCGTTGATCGCCCGGATCAGGCAACGCCCGATTCGGAACGAAGAGAAGCAGTTGGTGGCCGGACTTCTGCTGCAAGACGGAAAATGCATCGGCGCGCTGGCTTTCTCCGCAGAGGGTAGACCCAGGGCTTATCTGGCCAAGGCCACGATCCTCGCCAGCGGCGGCGCAGGGCAGCTGTTCAAGGCGAATCTCAATCCGAAGGGCATCACCGGCGATGGCTATGTGATGGCCTACCGCGCCGGCGCCGAACTCGTGAACATGGAGTTCATGCAGACCGGGATCGCGATAACTCATCCCTTGACCTTGATGAGTGCGTGGGTCTGGTCGCACGATCCGACCCTGCGCAACGACGCGGGCGAGGAATTCCTCGGCCGATATCTTCCGCATGGGCTCGACGTGCGCGACGTATATCGCGCCAAGGCCGGGCATTTTCCATTCAGTTCCAGCGACGTTTCCAAGTACCTGGAGATCAGCGTCCTGCAGGAGATGCGTCAGGGACGTCGGGTGTATTTCGATCTGACCAAGTCGGATCGACTGGAAGAGTTCAGGAACACGCAGATGTACCCGTGGATGGTGCAACGCGGGCTCGATCTGGCGACGCAACCTGCGGAGATCTCGGTTTATGCGCAGGCAGTCAATGGCGGGGTTCTGATCGATGAACACGCGGCCTCGACGGTTCCCGGTCTGTTTGCGGCCGGGGAGGTGACGGGCGGCGCCCACGGAGCGGACCGCTTGGGCGGTGGCATGCTCTCCAATTGTCAGGTATTCGGCGCGCGGGCCGGAAGGTATGCGGCGCGCTATGCCGCTGGTACGCAGAGGCCGGTGTTGCGCAGCGAGGATCTGCAACGCTTGCAACTGCCTGGGGCGAATGTTGGCGACGCCAATGCCAAGGAGGCGCGCCAGGAACAGAGGGAGCGCATTCGGACGTTGATGTTCGACAGCCTGCTGATCGAGCGCAACGGCGCGAATCTGTCCGGCGCGCTGGCGCAGGTTGAGGCTCTTGCCAAGGAGCGGCGCGGGCCTGCGGCCTCTGGCTGGGATGAATTCGAAGTGTCGAGCCTGATCGAGGTCGGACGGCTGATGCTTCGCTCCGCCTTATTGCGCGAGGAGAGTCGGGGCAGTCACTATCGCAGCGATTTCTCCGAAACGGATGATAGACGCTGGAGACATTGCATAGCGCTGCGGCAGGAAAACGGAGAACTGAAGCAAAGATTCATCCGCTTCGAGGAGGATGCGGCGATCGGTTCCGGTGCAACCGGCGTGTCAGCTTAAGGCGCGCATGATTCCGGCCAGCGAGAAACGGCCACCGTCAGGTAGAAGCACGCTCGATCTGTCGCTACTTCGTGCCTGACAATGGTTGCACGGCAATTGCTGTGTGAGGCAGCCGGTTGCGTGAAGCGCAACGTATTCGAACGGAGGAGAGCGGCATGGGACCACTGGCGGGAGTTCGTATCGTGGAATTTGGTGGCATCGGCCCGGGACCGATGTGCGCCATGCTTCTCGCCGACCTCGGTGCCGACGTGATCAGAATCGATCGCCCGGTGCCGAGCGGTCTGGGGATTCCCAGGCCGGACCGGTTCAATCTGCTCAACCGCAGCCGTCCCTCGGTTATCATCGATATCAAGCGCGAGGAAGGCGTCGAAGCGGTATTGAAGCTCATCGAGCGCGCGGATGCCCTGATCGAGGGCTTCCGTCCGGGGACCATGGAGCGGCTCGGCCTTGGGCCGGACGCATGCTTAGCAAGGAATGCGCGGCTTGCTTACGGGCGCATGACGGGCTGGGGCCAGGACGGGCCGCTCGCGCTGGCAGCCGGGCACGACCTCAATTACATTTCGCTTACCGGTGCGCTGCACTCGATCGGGCGTAGGGGAGAGCCTCCTGGGCTGCCGCTCAACCTGATCGGAGATTTCGGCGGTGGTGCGCTGTACTTGGCGCTCGGCATCGTGAGCGCGGTGCTAGAAGCCCGTGTTTCGGGCGCGGGCCAGGTGGTGGACGCCGCGATGGTCGACGGAGCCGCATCGCTGATGACGACGTTCTATGGTCTGCATGCCTGCGGCCAGTACAGCAGCGAACGCGGAACCAACGCGCTCGACGGCGGCGCGTACTACTGGGAGTCCTATCAGTGCGCCGACGGCGCTTACATTTCCGTCGCGCCTATCGAGCCTAAGTTCCGCGCGGAGTTGCTGCGCAAATTAGGTCTGGACCAGCCGGGCTCGGGTGCGAAAGTGCCGCCGTTCACCGAACTGTCCAACGAGGCGGCGCGGGAGACCTTGCGCTCGATATTCAAGAGCAGGACGCGTGACGAGTGGTGCGCATTGCTCGAGGGTACGGACGCGTGCTTTGCTCCGGTGTTGTCGCTCGCAGAAGCGCCGCAGCATCCGCATAATCGCGCCCGCGGCACCTTCGTCGAAGTCGACGGAATCGTGCAGCCGGCGCCGGCGCCGCGCTTCAGCCGCACACCTGCGGCGCTACCGACTCCACCGGAATCGTCCGGCCAGAGCACGCTGCGCGCATTGGCCGACTGGGGCTTTGATGCCGAGGAAATCGAGCGCCTAGGGGATGCCGGCATACTCGGCGCTGTAGCCTGCAACACGCCGCAAGAATGAGACGCGGTCCTGACCACCGAAACCGGTTGCGAAGGATGCCGAGATTGCGGTCGAGTCCCTGTCGCAGATGAGGGCTAGTGCAGCTTGCGCCGCGCGCGCCGAACCAGTTAGATCCGGCGCTGAATCGCGGATCACGTTGTGGCCGCTACTACTCGTGCTGACACTTTCCGCTTGCGCGCCTGTCCCGCAACGCGCGGGCATTCCGACCGCATGGCTGGCGTCGCCCAATTTCAACGAGCGGAAACCCAACTTCGTCATCATTCACCACACCGGCGGCGACACGGTCGATCACGCGACGCGCACCCTTACTGATCCTGTCCGGGAGGTAAGCGCGCACTATCTTATTGCGCGCGATGGGAGAATCATGCAGCTTGTCGACGAACGCGCGCGGGCTTGGCATGCGGGCGAATCGAAATGGGGAGCTGAGACGGACATCAATTCGGCCTCCCTCGGCATCGAGCTCGACAACAACGGACATGAACCTTTTCCCGATGCCCAGATTTCGGCTTTGCTCCGTCTGCTCGCCGACATTCAGGAACGCTATCGCATTCCCGGCGCGAATTTTCTGGGGCACGCCGATGTTGCGCCGCGGCGTAAGACCGATCCCAGCCGCTACTTCCCGTGGAAGCGGCTCGCGGATGGAGGCTTCGGCCTATGGTGCGATCCACCCCTGCCGGAGCCGCCTGCGGACTTCGATGCTCCCGTCGCATTGCGGGCACTCGGCTACGATACTGCCAACCTGGCTGCAGCGATAGGCGCGTTCAGGCTGCATTTTCTGGCTGACGAAGCCGGGGCGGAACTGGGCAGCAACGGCCGCAGCGTGCTCTACTGCCTGTACCAGAAGGAGGACCGCTGACATGGCAACTGGCTCGGCGCTGCGGGCGGTCTGCTTCGAAGCTCAGCCCGATTTCCTGCTAGCATAGGAAACGTCTACTGGAGATTTTCAAGATGGCACTGAAAAAAGGCTACAAGGCCCTGATTGCCGAAGCCGAGCAAAAGACGCGCGGCATTTCGGCGGACGCGGCGCAAGCGCGGCTCGGCGATCCCGACACGGTGTTCGTCGACATCCGCGATGTGCGCGAACTCGAGCGTGAAGGCATGATTCCCGGGGCCTTCCACGCGCCGCGCGGCATGCTCGAGTTCTGGGTCGATCCCGATAGTCCGTACTACAAGCCAGTGTTCACCGAGGACAAGACTTTCATCCTTTACTGCCACGCTGATTGGCGCGGCGTACTTTCCGCAGCGACCCTTACCGAGATGGGAATGCAAAACGTGTTGCACCTCGAAGGTGGTTACGAGGAGTGGAAGAAAGCCGGCCGGCCGAGCGTCGAGAAGCTCGCGCCCAAAAGCAAAACCTAAGGTCCGCGCCCAGCCCAGGCGCAGCGCCGGCCGGGCGCCGGCAATTCGGCGTGCAACCCGCCACGCTTGCGATTGCAGGCGTGCGGTTCACACTCGCGCCACGCCCAAATCCCGGCGTGGACAATTCATTTGACCCACATCAACAATCCGGCGCAAGCCACGTGCAAGACTTCCATGCGCCGTGCACAACCGCAAACCCGGCTTGAAGGCGCAGGGGCAGTTGCGGCAAGAGATGAGGTGTCATTTCATGGAAAAAATTGCCTGGACCGAGGATCTTCGCACCGAAAACGCGTTGATCGATGGTGATCACCGCAAATTGATCAGTCTGGTGAACGCGCTAATCGACGCCATGACGAAGGCCGAGGCCAGAGACGGCATGCGCAAGGCCATGGACGATCTCATCGTCTATACCAGGGAGCATTTCTCGCGCGAGGAAGCTGAAATGCAGCGCGTACAATATGTCGCGTCGCTTGCGCACACATGCGAACACGCCAAGCTGATCAAGCAGCTTGGCGAGCTGAACACCGTGCTCGATGCGGGCGGAAAGATCAACATGGTGGCGGTTGCGAGCTTTCTGCGCGAATGGCTGTGCAATCACATTCTGACGGCAGACATGAAGCTGGCTCGGGCCCTGAAGACCCCGACACCGACCGTCTGACAATTCTCCGGACCTGGTCCGGGAAAGAAACCCACTGTGGCGACCGAAACCAGATTGATGCAGGGCAACCAGGCCATTGCCGAGGGCGCAATCTATGCCGGCGCCAGGTTTTTCGCAGGGTATCCGATTACACCGTCGTCGGAAATCGCGGAGGCCTGTTCCATCAGGCTGCCTGCGCTTGGCGGCGTGTACCTGCAGATGGAGGACGAGATGGCCTCGATCGCCGCCATCGTCGGCGCTTCCCTGGCGGGAGCCAAGGCACTGACGGCTACGAGCGGGCCCGGTTTTTCACTGATGCAGGAAAATCTGGGACTCGCCATCATGGCCGAAGTCCCGTGCGTGATCGTCAACGTGCAGCGCGCGGGGCCGAGCACGGGACTTGCAACGAAGCCGGGCCAGTCCGACATCATGCAGGTGCGCTGGGGCCGCCACGGGGACCAGTGCCTGATCGCACTATGTCCGGCGACCGTCCAGGAGTGCTTTGCGCTGACCGTTCAGGCCTTCAATTTTTCCGAACGGTTCAGAGTTCCGGTCATCTTCATGCCGGATGAAATCATCGGGCATATGCGCGAGAACGTCGCGGTGCCGGTAGCGGGCGAACTCGAAGTGCTCGAGCGCAAGGCGCCGAAAGGGCCGCCGGCGGCGTATCTTCCCTTCGCCGCCGATGCGGACGGGGTCGCACCGTTGGCGGCCTATGGCAGCGATTACGTGTTCCACGTCACCAGTTCCATGCACGGGCAGGACGGCTACAGCAACAACGATCCGGCCAAAGCCACGTGGCGCGTCGCGCAACTGCACGAGAAGATCGCGCGCCACCGCGACGAGATCGTTTTGACCAAGACTTTCTATACCGACGACATGGATGTGCTGCTGGTGACGCTGGGTGCCACCACGAGGGCCGGGCGCGCCGCAGCGCTGGAAGCGCGCGAGCGTGGGATCAGGGCCGGTGTGTTGCAGCTGCAGACGATCTGGCCTTTCCCCGACAAGGAAATCGCGGCGCTAGGCAGGGGCGTCAAGATGGTAGTGGTGCCGGAAATGAACTACAGTGGCCAGATCGCGGGCGAAGTGCAGAAGGCGCTCGGTCCCGCAATGGACATACGCCGGGTCAATAGATTCAACGGCACGATCATCACGCCGCAGGATATTCTGGATGTGATGACCCGGCCTGCCGCAACGAAACTCTAAACACCCGTTGCAAAATGAGTTTTGCAACGGCCAATATAGGGGAGTATGAGGGGATCTATCCCCTCATATCGAAATGAACTCGAAGGGGACTGACGGTGTCGCACGCTACCGGAAACAAGTATTTGAAGGACGGAATTCTTCCGCACATGTGGTGCTCCGGTTGCGGCATCGGCACCATGCTCGGCGCGATGCTGCGGGCGTTCGAGGAACTCGGATTCAGCAACAAGGATACGGTGGTGGTGACCGGCATCGGCTGCACCGGAAAACTTGACGACTATCTGGTCACCAATGCATTGCACACCACCCACGGCCGTGCGCTCGCGTACGCGACCGGGATCAAGGCTTTCAATCCCAGGCTCAATGTGGTCGTCGTCATGGGCGATGGCGACAGCGTGACCATCGGCGGCAATCATTTCATCCATGCCGCAAGGCGCAACATGGATCTGACCGCCATTGTCCTGAATAACCTCAATTACGGCATGACCGGAGGGCAGGTCTCGGGCACGACACCAGGATGGAGCATCACCAGCACGACGGCCTACGGCAACCCGGAGAGGGAATTCGACATCTGCGCGCTCGCTGAGACCGTCGGCGCCAACTACGTTGCGCGCGGCACCGCCTACCACGGCTGGGAGTTGAAGGAGAATATCAAGGAAGCGTTGACCAGGAAAGGATTTTCCCTGGTCGAGGTGATCAGCCCTTGCCCGACGCATTTCGGCCGCCACAACGAAATGAAAGAGACTGCCGCCATGCTGCTCTCCTTGCGCGATCGCGCGGTGCCGATAGAACGTTATCGCGGCTTGACCGCCGCGGAACGAGAGGGATCTTTTCCGATCGGCAAAATGGTGGACCGCAGCGACGCGGGCTTCAACGAGCGCTACGCGATCATCCAATCAAGGGCCGCAAAGGGCGCAGGGGGAATCAACTAGATGAATCGGCTAGCAAGCCATCGTGAAATCATACTTGCCGGCTCCGGCGGTCAGGGCCTGATCCTGTCAGCGATCTTGCTCGCGGAGGCCGCGATACTCGAGCACAAGAACGTCGCGCAGACCCAATCCTACGGAATCGCGAGTCGCGGCGGATTGTCGTTGGCCGAGGTGATCGTCGACGATGCCGAGATCATTTTCCAGCAGGTGCGCAAGCCCGACTGCGTGCTGGCATTGACGGAGGAAGCGGCGAAGAAATACGAATTCTGGGCCGGCAAAGGCGTGCCGATATTTTACGACAGCACGCTCGCCCAAGCGCGCAGCGGGCCCAACTTCCACGGTCACGCGTTCACCCAGATGGCGAGCGATCTGGGCAATGTCGGCAGCGTCAACATCCTCGCCTTGGGAGCCGTAGCCGCGCATACGCATGTGGTCAAGCGTGCGAGCCTGGAGCAGCTGATCCGCAAGCGTTTCAGCGGCGCTGCGGCTGAACTCAATCTCAAAGTACTTGCGGCGGGCGGCGATCTCGGTGCTTCGTGACGTATATTCGATTCAACAGCCAGTGCAAGAAAGGGGTGCGGCGGTGCGCAGTATGAATACAGCAAGAATGGCGCCGTGCCGGGAGGCATGTCCCGCTGGTGTCGATGTGCCGCGCTATGTTCGGCACATGCAGCAGGGCCACTTTGGCAAAGCCCTGGCCGTCGTGCGCGAGCGCATTCCGTTTCCACTCGTCTGCGGCTACGCTTGTTTTCACCCATGCGAGGCGAAGTGCGGCCGCAATCAGTTTGATGCACCGGTGGCGATCCGCATGCTGAAGCGCGTGGCCGCGGAGCGGCGCGTCAAGGAACCGATCGCGCCCAAAGCGCTTGCCGCGACTGGCCGCAAGGTAGCCATCATCGGCTCCGGGCCCTGCGGGCTGACGGCTGCGTATTTCCTCGCGTTGAAGGGGCACGACGTGACCGTGTTCGAGGCGCTCGATCGAAGCGGCGGCATGTTGCGCTTTGGCATTCCAGAGTACCGCCTGCCCGATGCCATCGTCGATGCCGATATCCATTTCATCGAGCAATGCGGAGTAAAGATCCGAACCAGCACACGCGTCGAGTCCGCCGAGGCTCTGCTGCAACTGAGCTTTGACGCCGTGTTCATCGCATCGGGGGCGTGGCGTTCAGCGCGAATGGGCATACCTGGAGAGGATACCGCGCAAGTCGTAGACGGCCTAACTTTTCTCAAACAGGTCAATGCCGGCGCTGCGCCAAAGCTGGGCGCGCGTGTCGTCGTCGTCGGTGGCGGCAATACCGCGATCGATGCGGCGCGCGTGAGCCGGCGCCTTGGCGCCGAGGTCATTCAACTTTACCGCCGCACCAGAGCGCAGATGCCCGCTGCGGCGGAGGAAATTGCCGCGGCGATCGAAGAGGGCGTGAAGATCGAGTACCTGCGCTCGCCGGTGCGCGTCGATAGCGGCGTTGTGACTTGCATGCGCATGGAATTGGGACCCGCCGATGCCAGCGGACGAGCGCGACCGGTTCCGATTTTGGGGAGTGAATTTACGATTTCCGCGGATACGGCAATCATGGCCATCGGCCAGGAGGTGGAGGTGCCTGCGACGTCGATAGCACGGTCAGGAAGCGGGACGGTCTTGGTAGATGACGGGACTCTGGCCACGTCGGTCAACGGAATTTTCGCGGGCGGCGACGCGGTGGCGGGGCCAGCGTCTATCATCGCTGCCATAGGTCAGGGCAGAAGGGCGGGCAGCGCTATCGATCGATTTCTCGGGGGCGACGGCGCGATCGACCGGCTCGCGCACGAGAAAGCGCCCGCCGCACTGCCGCAGACGCTGCCGCGCGGGACGCCGCGCAACGAATTTCAGACGATTTCTCTGAAGAAACGGCTCGAAGGCTTCGGCCTCATCGAAAAAGCGTATGACGTGCGCACCGCAAAGCACGAGGCCGGACGCTGTCTGTCGTGCGATCTGCGCGAGTTCGCGGTCGAGGTCAACCCGGTGGTGTGCAAGGACTGCGGTTACTGCCGGGAGGTGTGCGGACTCGAAGTGTTTGGGCGGTCCGATCAATTCAACGCCGGTGGTTACCGGCCGGCGGTCGTTGAACGAGCGGAAAGATGCATAGGCTGCCTGCGCTGCCTGTATATTTGTCCGGATTTCGCGATCACGATTACCGATCGGCTGGGACAGTAGATAGGGCGGGCCGGAAGCAATCGGGGTGCCTTTTGCTGGCACCGACTGATCTCCCGCTTTTGGAAAGTTGCAACTACGCAACTTCCCAAAAGCGGGAGACGTATACAAACCCAGTTCTTTGCGTATTTCGTTAAGAGTTGAGTCGAGTCATAACCAGGACCAAAGGGGGAGATCTCATGTTCGCATGCCGTATCCTGCGCCTGCTGTTATTGCCTGCATCGCCGCTTTATGTCGCCGATGTCACCAAGGCGGCGCAACCGGCGATCTCGCCCGAGGCCGAGAAATCATTCGCTGCGATGCACGCGCATGCGCAGGTCCGGCAGGGCCTCGCTTTTCTCAAGGCCGACGATGCCGCTACTATAACCGAACAAAAAGCGCTGACGATCATCGCGGCGCCTTCGTTCAAGGAACATATAAGGGCCGAAGCCTATCGCACGCAGTTGGCGGCACTGGGACTCAAGGACGTGCATATCGACAAGGAAGGCAACGCCATCGGTTTTCGGCCAGGCTGCGGGCGGGGGCCGAAGCTCGTCGTCGCCGCGCACCTCGACACGGTGTTTCCAGAAGGCACCGATGTGACGGTGCGGGAAAGGGACGGCAGGCTCTACGCGCCCGGAATCGGAGACGACACGCGCGGTCTGGCCGAGGTGCTTTCGGTCGTGCGCGCATTCAACGCGAGCGACATCAAGACCGTCGGCGACATCGTGTTTGTTGGCAATGTCGGCGAGGAAGGGCTAGGCGACCTGCGCGGCGTGAAGGCGCTGTTCCGCGATCATAAGGACGTCGACGGCTTCATCTCGATCGACGGTAATACGACGCAACGCATCACCTACCTCGCGACTGGCAGTCATCGCTACCGCGTCACATTCAAGGGTCCGGGCGGCCACAGCTTCGGCGCGTTCGGTCTGCCCTCGGCGATACACGCACTGGGCCGTGCGATTGCCAAAATCGGCGACTTGAAGACCCCTGCGACCCCCAAGACCACATTTACCGTGGGTACGGTGAAAGGCGGCACATCGGTCAACGCGATCGCCGGCGAAGCGGCGATGGAAGTCGACATGCGCTCCGACGACATGGCGCCGCTACTCGCCATCGAGCGCGACATCCTCGGCGCGATCGAGGCTGCCGTCGCCGAGGAGAATGCGCGCTGGAATAGCGACAAGATCTCGGCGGACATCAAGCTTGTCGGCGACAGGCCGGCGGGCGTCCAATCGATCGACTCGCCTATCGTATGCGCTGCCTTTCTGAGCTTGAACGCGCTCGGGCTAAAAGGCGTTGCGCATACGGGATCGAGCACCGACTCCAATCTGCCGATCAGCCTGGGCATTCCGGCAGCGACGCTGGGCCACGGCGGCGACAGCGGCGGAACGCATTCGCTCGACGAATGGTGGGAACCGAAGAATGGCTACGAGGGACCGCAGAAGACGTTCCTGACGATATTGGGACTGGTTGGAGTCGAAGGCGTCAGCCCGCCCATGCTGCCCAAACGCCCGCCGCGCAAGTAGGCACGGCCGTGGGCAGGTGTTGCGCGTCATAGCGGCGGCCTGCCTCGTCGCAACAAAGTCGGACCGTCAGCGCGCTTCGAAAGAGGGGTGCAGGAACGGCCAGGGCGAGGCTTCCGACCCGCGTTCGACCATCACTTCGATGAGCACCGGCGCATCGGCTGCGAAGGCTTTTTCCAGCACCGGCCTGAATTCGCGCGGGGTGCGGACGCGGTATGCCGTCACGCCGAAGCTCTCGGCGAGTTTCACGAAATCCGGATTGATGAGTTCCGCGCCGATGACCCGGCCCGCATAGGTTGTGAGTTGGTCGCGCCGCACGTTGCCGAAGGCGCCGTTGTTGAATACGCAGGTCACGACGTTGATTCCGTGCTGAACCGCAGTGGCGAGTTCCTGCACGCCGAAGAGGAACCCGCCGTCGCCCGTGATGGAGATGACCGGCTTGTCCGGGTTCGCAACCTTCACGCCGAGCGCGGTGTTGAAGCCGAAGCCGAGCGTCTCCTGATAGCCGCAGGTGACGTAGGTGCGCGGCGCATAGACGGGAAAGCCAAAGCGCGCGGCAAATCCTGCCTGCGAGATTTCCTCCACGAAATAACCGTCGCGTGGCAGCACGCCGCGGATAGCATCCAGATAGGCCATCTGCGGCTGAACTTTCTCGAATTTGACGCGCGCGCTTGCCTTCACCTGGTTGAACTCATCCTCGCGCGAAGGGCACTTGGGCATGCTTTGCGTAAGCGCTTCGAAGAGTGCCGCGGTGCCGGCGCGCGCATCGGCAACGATGCCGGCCGCCGGCGGCACGCGCACCATTTCCTGCGGGTCGATGTCGATGCGCACGAATTTTACGTTCGCGGGCATGGTCTTCCAGCGCAGGTACTGCAGTTCCAAACGGCTGCCGATGCCGATCACCAGGTCGGTGTTCATCCACAACTCGAGTGCGCTGCCGCCGGAGAAGCCGTAAGGCAGCGCTTCGCTCACGATTCCCCTGCCGCTGCGGTGCGCGACCACCGGCGCTTGCAGCAGTTTCGCGAGCTGGAGCACTTCTGCGCCTGCATGCAGCGCACCGGCACCCACCGTGATCATCGGATTCTTCGCCGCGCGCACAATTTCGACCGCCCGGCGCAGGCTGTCTGGATCCACGCACGGCGGCGCGCGCAGCGCGAGCGGCGATTCGAGCGCGACGTCGGCGCGCTCACCGAGCACGTTCCACGGGGTCTCGAGCGCCGCCGGCCCGGGCCGGCCTTCGCGCATGTTCTTGAATGCCGCGGCGACCGCGGCGGAAGCCTCGGTCGGGTGATCGATGCGCGCGGCCCACTTGTTGATGCCTTGCAGGGTCGCAAGCTGGTTCGGCAGCTCGTGCAGGATGCCGCGACCCCTGCCGATGAAAGCTGCCGGGATTTCCGCCGTGAGGCACAGGACCGGGGTGCATGCGCCGAGCGCTGTGCACATGGCTGCGCCGGCATTGAGCACACCGGGGCCGGGCACCACCGAAAACACGCCCACCTTGCCGCTCGATTTGGCGTAACCATAGGCGAGATAGCCGCCGGCCTGCTCGTGACGTGTAGTGATGAAGCGGATCCTGTCCCCGGCCGCGTGCAGCGCGTCGAATAGATCATAGGTGTGCGCGCCGGGGATGCCGAAAACAGTATCGACGCCGTGAGTGAGCAGTGATGCGACGATCGCCTGACCGGTAGTCATCAGAGCCATGCCGTATGTTAACACAGGGAAAATCGATGCAGGCGCGGCGCCGCAAGCTATACATCGCGTCTAAGCAGGTGCGATCGATTCCCCGTCAGCCAATCTAGACAGAATCAGTCGACTATCATGCTCGGTATCGGACGCGATTGCGAAACCAGGCCAGGGACGCGCAGCGAAGGTTTCGCCTCAATGCCAGTCTGCGAAAGCAGACCTGGCGCGGGTCGCCGGCTTCGGATTCGCAGCGAGAAGAAGCGATGTCGGAATTGCTGCGATTGGCCATAGATTGATTATGGTCTTCGAACGGCTGCAGAGTCGGTGGACGGCGATTAAACAGCTGTGGCATGATGGCAGCGCATTGGCAGTTCAACAGCCCTGTCGCCGCTCAGGTAAGGTCGATCGACGGGGACCAGATTGGCGGCAAGGAAGCAGGCTGAATCCGGGCGCAGTTTTCGTTGGGCTGACTGGCGTTGAAGCGGTAGCGCAACACCGGCACTTTATCAACTAACTGGATGGGGTAAGCAAATGGCCAAGAATTATCCGAACATCGTCTGGACGGACGAAACTATGCGCGAAGGGATGCAGATCGAGAGCGCGAAAATCCCGATGGACAAGAAGGTGGCGCTGCTCGATGCGCTTTCCGAGACGGGGCTTAAGCGCATCGTGGTCGGCTCGTTCGTGAGCCCGAAGTACACGCCGCAGATGGCGCTGATCGACGAGTTGATGCATAAGTTCCACCCCAAGCCCGGCGTGACCTATCTCGCCTTGGCGCTGAACGAAAAGGGTGTCGAGCGCGCAAAACAGTATTCCCCGCCCCTTACGATGGAGCGCAGCAACGGCTGGGTGCGCGGCAGGCCCAAGCTGTTTTGCCACCTGTGCGACGTGTTCATCCGCCGCAATACCAACCGCTCGCAGATGCACGAGATGTCCAGTTGGCCGAAGACGATTGCGACGGCCAAGGAACGGGGCGCCAAGGAAGCCGGTATCGGCGTGAACGCCACGTTTGGCTCGAACTTTGTCGGCGATTTCTCCGTCGATGTGGTGATGAAGTTCCTGGAGCAACAGCACAATCTGTGGGACGACGCGGGCATCAAGGTGGTCGAGGTCAGCATAGGGGACCCGATGGGTTGGTGCCATCCGGAGAAGGTTACGGAGATATTCACGCGCATCAAGAGGAAGTGGCCGGACATCTATGATTTCTCCGCCCACCTGCACAATGCGCGCGGCATGGCGGTGGTGTCCACCTACGCGGCGATCAAGGCGCTCGAGGCGAAGGACACGGTGCGCTTCGAGGGTTGCATAGGCGGCATCGGCGGCTGTCCGTATTGCGGTCACGGTCAAACCACCGGCATGGCCCCGACCGAGGATGTGATGCACATGCTCGAAGGCATGGGGATCGAGACCGGCGTGAATCTGGACAAACTGATCGATTGCGTGTGGATGCTCGAAGAGATACTCGGGCGCACAGTCTGGGGTCACGTCTCCCGTTCGGGCCCACGGCCGATGAAGCCGAGCCAGTTCTTCGATCCGAACGTACCATTCGTGGAAACGGTCGAGCAGGCGAAGCACTTCAAGCTGGGCCCCAAGCTGTACGAAGGCTGCATCAGCCCGTGGAGCGAGCCGATCACAAGCCCGTATCTTGACCGCGCGAAGAAGGGTTTGCCGACCTACGAGCTTAACGGCTCCTGGCCGTGGGACGAGGAGTTCTTCCCCAAGCCGTCGAAGCAAACGGCGGCGGCTAAGTGAGAACGGCGCGCCTTTGTTAGAGTGGTACCGGGCAAAGGCGGGCCAGTTATATCCTCGCGCCTGCCGTACAGGGCGTATAAGGCACACGGTAAGCCCCCGGCTATCTGCCGGGGGCTTTTTTGCGGACTGATCTAGACGTCGGGTGACGCGTTGCGAGTTCGGTCCGGGCCTTCCATGATTCGCGCCGCGTGGTTAAGAGCACGCCGCCTCATTTCGATTCACCAAATACCGCCTGCAGGATGTTCTCCAGCCGGTGACGCCAGGTCTGGGTCGCGGCCGTCGCGCGCGCCGCGGCTGCCGCATCATCCTGCAGTTCGTCCGGTCGCGACAGCGCTTGGCCAACGGCCTGCGTCAATCCCTCCAGTTCGAGAAATGAAAAGCTGCGCACGCCCGCTTCCTGCCCCAGTGCCTGCGTCGCGGACTCGCCCGCGTTGGTGAAGCACACCGCGGCGTTGAGCGTGTAGTTGAACACACGATCATTGACGCCGCCGGGATAATTCGAGCAATCGAGGCAGATCTTGGAGCGGCCGGCCAGCGCGAACATATCGGTGTAGGCGACGGGCGCCTGCACACTGACGTTGGGTGGAAGATCTATGTCGCTCCAACCGCTACCCACGACGTGCACTCTGGCACCTGAGCGCGCGACCGCGTTGACCGCATCCATGCGAAAGCGCGCGCGCAGGAAATAGTCGACGGCGCGCAGCAATTCGATGGTGCCGACAGCATCGTAGTGTAGGCCAGCATCGTCGGCCGCTTCGTTCAGCAGCCGATGCAGCGGACGCTGAGGCTCGGCGAGCGCGCGATCCGCGAGAGCGTCGAAGGCTGCCGCGTTGGGAAATTCGCGCCACAAACGCCCGAGCGCGCCGGTCACGAGGTTGCCCACGTAGAGGATGTCGATCGTGCGTTCATTCCAAGGTCGCGCGCGATTATTGGCCGCGCGGATCCCAGGAAGCGCCAGGGCGGTGCCACGCAGGCGGACCTGCGGATAGGTGAGCGCGATCTGCTCCGCACCATAGCGGTCCGGCAGGCTCGCATACAGGCGCGAGGCGAGGACGCGCGGCAAGGTCTGGAACCACGGATTGTCGTAGAGCATTGCTACGCAAGGCAGCTCGAACGCGTCGTAAAGCGGTTCGCCTTGCGCAGAACCGTCCCAGACGCGAAATTGCGACAGTTCGCAACCCCAGCAGCAAAGATCGAGAACTAAGTCGCAGGGAGCCTGGGTCAGCCGGCGATAGAGCGCGCTCTGTTCTGCCGCGCTCGCGCGTGCCGGCTCGGCGAAGGAAAACGGCACCGCTTCATGTCCGAGTTCGGCGATAGCTTCGATCAAACCGTCGCGGAAATTCGCATAGAACGCATTCAAGCGGCCGACCTGCTCGCTCACGGGAAGAAGGATGCGCATTGGTCGATATTATGAGCCATCAGATGCTTATCCGGTATCGCGCGAAATGGTTGCCCTTTGCAAGGACTCGCGTCGAACATTGCGCAGCAGAGGAGGTGTAATATGCTTCGGCTGCGCATATGAATTGACAAGCCTTAAGGACTCGTTTGGAAATGAGGGGATACATCCCCTCACGCTCCCCTACATTGGCCCGTTGCAAAATTCATATTGCAACGGGTTCTATGGAAAGGCACAGATGAACATCTCCAAGACCGACAAGATGATCGCCGAGAAGGAGGGGCCAATTGGCTGGATCACGTTCAACAATCCCGCGCGGCGCAATGCCGTTTCGATGGAAATGTGGGAGGCGTTGTCCGACATCATGCGCGACTGCGCGAACGACGGCACCATCCGCGTGATCGTGGTGAAAGGCGCGGGGGACAAGGCCTTCGTGTCCGGGGCGGACATCTCCGAATTCAACGAAAAGCGATCTTCCCCCGAAACGACCCGAATCTACAACGAGGCAGCGGGCAAGGCGACCGACGCATTGAAGCGGGTGGGCAAACCCACCATCGCCATGATTCGCGGCTACTGCATCGGCGGCGGCGTGTCGGTGGCGACCTCCTGCGATATGCGCATTGCCGCGGAAGGCGCGACATTCGGCGTTCCGGCGGCCAAGCTGGGGCTGGGCTACGCGCATACGGGCGTGCGCAGGCTCATGGACCTTGTCGGCCCGACTTTCGCCAAGGAAATATTTTTTACCGCCCGCCAGTTCACGGCCGAGGAGGCATTGATGATGGGACTGATCAATCGCCTGGTCCCCGCGGGGCGGCTCGAAGCGTACGTACGCGAATACGCCGAAGCTATCGCCGGCAACGCACCGCTTACCGTGGCATCGATCAAGACCATCGTGGATGAGCTGATGAAGGATGAGTCCGAACGCGACTTGAACTTGTGCCAGCAGGTGGTCGACCGCTGCTTCAACAGCGAGGACTACGTGGAAGGGCGCACGGCCTTCATGGAAAAGCGCAAGCCCAATTTCAAAGGCCGCTAAAGCAAGCGGCGTCGCGTTTGTACGGCGGAAGATGGCTGTCCGATGCGTACTATCGAGGCGCGAGCACGCCGCGCCGCGCGAATCTGGCCTCCAGCGGGTTTCATCGCCGCGGCAGCTCGCAGCGGTGACCGTGCCTGCGGCGCGCCTCTCACTGTTGCATACGGGGACTGACATGAGCCGAGCCGAAACGATCCGCGAGATAGAGCGCTACTTCGACGATGGCGGCTTTGTCTCCGACCTGGCGCGACGCGTGGCGATCAAGTCAGAAAGCCAGAATCCGGCACGACACGCGGAGCTCACCAGCTACCTCGAGTGCGAGATGCGCCCGACCCTGGAGCGTATGGGCTTTGGCTGCGCGCTGCTCGCGAACCCCCTGGAAGGAGGCGGGCCGTTCCTGCTCGCCGAGCGCATCGAGGACCCGGCGTTGACTACGGTGCTCACCTATGGCCATGGCGATGTGATTCGCGGACAGGAGGAGCAATGGCGCGCAGGGCTCGATCCGTGGTTGCTTACGCGCGAAGGCGAACGGCTCTACGGCCGCGGCAGCGCCGATAACAAGGGCCAGCACAGCATCAACCTGGCCGCGGTGGAGGCGGTGCTGAAGACGCGCGGGCGCCTGGGTTTCAATTTGAAAGTACTGATCGAGACCGGCGAGGAAATCGGCTCGGCGGGTTTGCGCGAAATGTGCGCGCAGAACCGGCAGCGCCTCGCAGCCGACGTGCTCATCGCGTCGGACGGGCCGCGCCTGACGCCTGCGCGGCCGACGATTTTTCTCGGCACGCGCGGGGTGCTCAATTTCGACTTGAGCGTGGATCTGCGCTCAGGCGGCCATCACTCCGGCAACTGGGGTGGGTTGCTCAGGAATCCGGGCATCGTACTCGCGCACGCCATCGCTTCGATCACCGATGCGAACGGCGCGATTCTGGTGCCCGAATGGCGGCCGGAATCGCTGACGTCCTCGGTGCGCGCGGCGCTGGCCGGCCTGGTAATCGAGGGTGACGCCGAGGGGCCTCGCATCGACGCGGATTGGGGCGAGCCCGGCCTCACGCCGGCCGAGCGCGTGTTCGGGTGGTGCAGCTTCGAGGTGCTCGCCTTTGTCACCGGCAACCCAGACAAGCCGGTGAATGCGATTCCGCCGCGCGCGCGTGCGCACTGCCAGCTGCGCTATGTCGTTGGCGTCGATCCGGCCGACATCGTGCCCGCGCTCAGGCGGCATCTGGATCGCAATGGTTACGCCATGGTGCAGCTTGCGCCTGCGCGCGACAGTTTCTATGCCGCGACGCGCCTCGATCCCGATCATCCTTGGGTGAAATGGATAGCGGCGTCGATCGAACGCACCGCCGGCGTGAAGCCTGCTATCCTACCCAACGTGGGGGGAACCCTGCCCAACGACGTGTTTGCGCATGTCCTCGGTCTGCCGACGATCTGGATTCCGCATTCTTACGCCGCCTGTTCGCAGCATGCGCCGAACGAACACCTGCTCGCGCCGCTGGCGCGCGAGGCCCTTGCCATCATGGCGGGCGTCTTTTGGGACCTGGGCGAGCCGGGGAGTGCACCGCACTGAGCGAGATTTGATCGTTGCAGCCCGATGGACGCCCCGGCTTTGAATTGAAGGAGCGGAACAAAATAGCTATGTTCGAATTTGATCGGAAGGAGCCGGCATGACCAAGAAGACTGTGGCTGTATTGCATCCGGGCGAGATGGGCGGTGCTGTCGCTGCCAATCTGGTGGCGCGCGGCTATCGCGTGGTGTGGGCCGGCGCGGGCCGCAGCGCCGCTTCGCGCAAGCGCGCCGAGGACGCGGGCCTGGAGGACCTGGAAACGCTAGCGCGCGCCGTGAGCGCGGCCGACGTCGTGCTTAGCGTCAGTCCTCCGCATGCGGCAATGGAAACCGCGCGCGCGGTGGCTGCCGCCGGGTTTCGCGGCGCATATGTGGACGCCAATGCGGTTTCGCCCGAGACCACGCGCGCGGTGGGGCGCGTGGTCGAAGCGGCGGGCGCGAGTTACGTCGACGGCGGCATCACCGGTCCGCCTCCGGTGCAGGGGGGGAGAAGGCGGCCCAGGTTGTATCTGAGTGGCAAGCGCAGCGCGGAGATCGTCACGCTGTTCGAGGGCTGCATCATCGAGGCGATCGGATTGGGCGAGTCGATAGGCGCGGCCTCTGCGATTAAAGTGTGCTATGCGGCGTGGAACAAGGGCCAGCAGGCCATGCTTGCCAACATCCGCGCGCTGGCGCAACAGGAAGGCGTCGACGCGGCGCTGCTCGATGAATGGAAAGTCGGCGGGTGGCCCGATTTGCCGAAGCAGTCGGAATCGATAACCGGGAACGCGCGCAAGGCGTGGCGCTGGAGCGGTGAGATGGAGGAAATCGCGGCAAGCTTCGAGGCCTTGGGTTTGCCCGGCGGTTTCCACCTCGCAGCGGCCGACATCTATCGCCGGCTCGAGAGCTTCAAGGACGCCGCCAAGGCGCCCGCGATGTCGGAGGTGACTACGACGCTCTTGCGCACGCGCCGCAGCTGAGCCTGGCGCGACGAGGGTCGTGCATCCGTGGGGATGGCAAATTACGCAGTTTGCTTGCTCGGCGATAAGGCACAAGCATGAAACTGCGCGCGCTGCTGGGTGGTGTTGTCTGCACGGCTGGTTTTGTCGCAGCGCCGACGCAAGCCGAGCAGTTGCCACGCTGGGAAATCGGACTTGGGGCCGCCGGAATCACGATGCCGGACTATCGCGGCTCCGACGAACGGCGTAACTACCTGCTGCCGTTTCCCTATTTCGCGTATCGCCTGGATTGGCTGAAGGCCGATCGTAACGGCGTGCGCGCGAAACTGATAGACAGCGATCGCGTCGAACTCAATGTGAGTCTCAGCGCCTCGCCACCGGTGCGCAGCGATCGCAACCGTGCCCGGGCAGGCATGCCTGGGCTCAAGCCGTTGCTCGAAGTCGGGCCCTCGTTGGATATCAATCTGTGGCGCAACCTGAATCAGGGCATGCGCATGGACCTGCGCTTGCCGCTGCGCGCCGCTGCTACCGTCGCGAGCCGGCCCGAAGCCGTCGGTTGGAGTTTTTCGCCGCGGTTGAATTTGGATATCGCCAAGGTGGGCGTGCTCGACGCAAGGAAGGAGGGCTGGCGACTGGGCCTGGTCGCCGGCCCGGTGTTTGCCGATCACCGCCAGAATGCTTATTTCTATTCGGTGTCACCACAGGATGCCCAGCCGAATCGCGGCGCCTATAACGCGCGCGGCGGCTATTCGGGCATGCAGTTTCTGGCATCGATTTCGCGCCGCTATGGAAGCGCCTGGATCGGCGCCTACGCGCGCCGCGATAGCCTCAAGGGTGCAGTATTCGAAGGGAGCCCTCTAGTTAAGACTTCCTCCTACATTTCGGCGGGATTTGCCGTGACCTGGACCATCGGCCAATCCTCCGAGATGATCGACATAGAGGAGAACTAGGCTCGATGGGGCTGGCCCAATCTCTGCTACCTTTGCGGCATCTGCATGAATATGTCGCGTTGCGCACCGGACTCGCGCTGCTTGGGGTCTTTTGCCTGCTATGGACGGCGATGGCCTATCCGCTGCGCCTGCTCCTGCCGGGCCGTCGCGGTGTGTGGTTGGGGCGCTGGATGGCGACCTTGGAGTCTCGCGCTTACCTTTTCTTGTTGCGCCTAATCGGCGTCGCGCGCTTCGATCTGCGGGCGTTGGACGCCTTGCGTGCAGCCGGCCCCCTGATCATCGCACCGAATCATCCGGGATTGCTGGATGCGCTGATGGTGATCTCGCGCCTGCCGAACGTTGTTTGCGTGCTCAAGGCCTCGTTGCTCGGTAGCCCGCTCTGGGGTGCCGGCTCGCGTTTGGCCGGCTATATCCGCAATGACTCGTTCATTGGATTGGTGAGACTTGCCGTTGAGGAATTGCATCGAGGCAGCCAGTTGTTGCTGTTTCCCGAAGGCACGCGCACCGAGCCCAAGCCGTTAGGCGAGTTCAGGGAGGGTGCCGCCTACGTTTCGTATCGCGCCGGCGTGCCCATCCAGGCGGTGATCATCGAGCAGGACAGCGAATTCCTCGGCAAGGGCTGGCCTATTATGAAACGTCCGGACATGCCAATGCACTTTCGTATCCGCCTTGGCCGGCGCTTTCCCCCACCTGCCGATCCGAAGGCATTCTCCAGAACCTTGCGCGAGTATTTCCTGAGCGAACTCAATGCCTCATCTTCCGGAACCTGATCGATGCGAGCGGCTTGCACCACCCCTTCGGCCACACACCTAGTCCTTATTCCGAGCTACAACCCCGGGCGTAAGGTCTATGACACGGTGCGGGAAGCCCGCGCGTGCTGGAATCCGGTCTGGGTGGTGGTCGACGGCAGTACGGACGGCACCCCTGTCGGCTTGACCGAAATGTTTGCGCACGACGACGGACTGCAGGTGCTTGTTCTCCACGAAAACCAGGGTAAGGGTGCGGCAGTACTGCATGGATTGGACGAAGCCGCTCGCCGCGGATTCACTCACGCCTTGTGCATGGATTCTGATGGCCAACACCCGGCGGCACTGATTCCGGAATTCATGGCCCGTTCGCAGCGCGCGCCCGCCGCGATGGTGCTGGGCGTGCCGGTCTTCGATGACGGTGCTCCGCCGCTGCGCGTCAAGGGCCGGAAGATTTCGAACTGGTGGGCGAATCTGGAAACCCTGTGGATGGGGATCGGCGATTCGCTCTACGGCTTTCGCGTCTATCCCATCGCGCCGTTGCGCCGCGTGATGCGCGGCCAGCGCTGGATGCGCCGCTTCGATTTTGATCCCGAGGCCGTGGTGCGCCTGTGCTGGAGCAAAGTGTACCCGGTGAACCTCCCGGCTCCGGTGAAATACTTAAGCGCCGACGAGGGAGGCGTTTCGCATTTCAACTACTGGCGCGACAACGTCTTGCTCACCTGGATGCACATTCGTCTGATGATCGGCTTTGCGTTGCGCCTGCCCCTGCTTGTATTGCGGAAGCTTGCTTCCTTAACCCTTCGGAGGTCGACATGAGCGTCCAGATCAAACCCGAGCCTGGCAGCCATGCGCCGCACGCGCCGCTCACCGCTTATTACGCCGATGAGCAGGCTAGAGCCGGTTTCGTGCGGGAGATGTTCGATAGCACGGCGGAAGACTACGATCGCATGGAGCGCATTCTCGCTTTGGGCTCGGGCGTGCGCTACCGCGGGCAGGCCCTGGAGCGTGCCGGACTCAAAGCCGGGATGAGGGTGGTGGACGTGGGTGTAGGCACCGGGCTGGTTGCGCGCGAGGCCGCGCGCATTGCCGGCCACGCAAGTCTCGTAATCGGGGTGGATCCAAGCCCGGGCATGATGGCGAATGCGAAAGTGCCCCCAGGCGTGGCGTTGGTGGCGGGGAGTGCCGAGGCGATTCCCTATCCCGACGCGCACTTCGATTTTCTGAGCATGGGCTATGCGCTGCGCCACATCAGCGATTTGTCGGTCGCATTTACCGAGTTTCACCGTGTGTTGAAGCCCGGCGGCAGGCTTTGCCTGCTGGAGATAACCTGTCCAGAAAGCGGCTGGGGGCGCTTCCTCCTCAAGCTCTATATGAAGCGCCTGGTGCCGCTGCTCGCACTGATCGTCGGGCGCAAGAAGAACACGTGCCGCTTGTGGCGCTACTACTGGGACACCATCGAGGCCTGCCTTCCGCCCGCGCAGGTGCTGGCCACGCTCAGCGCGGCGGGGTTCAGCCAGGTGCGCCGCCATATCGAAGTAAAGGGCATGAGCATCCTGGCGGAATACCAGGCGACCAAACCGAAATAGTGACATGGTAATGGCGTTCAAGGCCGGCAGGCGCAATCAGTGTCTTTCCACTTGGCATGGCAATTAGGCGAAGAACGGCACATCCATGTTTGGTCCGCTCATGACGCCGCGGTTGATCCTTGAGCGCCTCTCGCTGCGCGCGCTGCCGCGGGTGCCGGAGCCCGAGTTGATCATGCAGGACCCGGCGCAGATTGCTGCGTTCGTGGAGGCCGGCCGCGAGGATGGGATTCTGGCCTTCACCTACTTCTTTCACGCGCTACAGATCACGTCCTTAGTGCGACCGGGCGACAGGGTCCTTGACCTCGCTTGCGGTCCGGCCAACCAATTGGTGCAGGTCGCGCGACTCAATCCGCGCGCACATTTCGTCGGCCTGGATGCATCGGCCAACATGCTCGACCGGGCCCGGGCGACGCTCGCGCGTTGCGCCATCAGCAACGTCGAGTTGGTGTCAGGAGACATGACCCGTTTGCTAGACATCGAAAACGCTATGATGGACTGCGTCATCTGTACGATGTCCTTGCACCACTTACCCGATCTGGCGGCGCTGGCCGCCACGATGCGCGAGGTGCGGCGTGTTCTCAAGCCAGACGGCGGGCTATACCTTGTGGATTTCGGACGTTTCAAGCGTGCCGGCACGCAACGCTACTTTGCGCAAGCCCGCCGTGACAACCAGTCAGCGCAATTTACCCAGGATTATCTGCAATCGCTTAAGGCCGCGTTCAGCGTGAAGGAATTGTCTGCCGCGGCAGCGCTGCTCGGCCCAGGCATCGTGCGCTATCTGACGCCGCTGGCGCCGCTCATGGTCGTCTTCAAGAGCGCTGACCGTCGCCATCTGGATGCGACAACCCAGCACCTGGCGCGGGATCTGTATCAGCGAATGACGACGGCGCAGCACAAGGATTTCCAGGATTTGGCACACTGGTTTCGCGGCGCGGGCCTCGCTTTGCCCTGCGCGCTGGCCTGATCCTCGTGCGCGTTCTCCTCATCTATTCCACTCAAAGCCGCGAGCTGGTGCCGGCTCCACCCGTCGGGCTGAGCTATGTGGCCACTGCCGCGCGCTCGGCCGGGCACGATGTAAGACTCTTGGACTTGGCCTTTTCACAGGATTTGCTCGCGCGACTAGCCGCAGCCATTACCGCCTTCAGGCCGGAAGTGGTCGGTCTTTCGATCCGCAATATCGACAACTTGGTCCGTCAGCGTTTCGCTTCGCCTTTGCATGCGCTGCTGCAACAGGTGGCCGTGATCCGGGCGAAGTGGTCGAAGAAATCGCGCAGGTGCTGCGCGATGTCAGACCGCGCATTTTTGAAATCGTCGATTCAACCTTCAATCTCCCCGCTTCGCACAGCGCGGCCATTTGCGAAGAAATCCTGCGCCGGGGCATCAAGGCAAGATTCACGGCGATGGGTATCAACCCGCTGGATGTGCCCTCCGGATTGTTCCCGCTGATGAAGCGCGCGGGCTTCAATTCGATGATGATTAGCCCTGAGGCCGGTTGCGACGTGATGTTCGACAACCTCGCCAAGGGATTCTCCATGAAAGAAGTGAATGCCTGTCTCGAATCGGCGAGAAGTTCCGGCCTCAAGAGCATGTGGTTCTTTATGCTCGGCGGCCCGGGCGAAACCAGAGGGACCTGCGAGGCGAGCATTCAATTCGCGCAGACCCGCCTTACCGGGAATCAATTCACTGCGGTCTTTTTTACGGGTATCCGCATATTGCCGGGCACAACATTGGCACGCCAATCGATCGAGCGCGGTTACTTGGCGGCGGATACGGATTTTTCCGCGGGGGTGTTCTATCTGTCGCCCGAAATCGACGAGCAGCAAACGCTTGCGCGGATTCACCAAGCAATAGTGGACAACCCCTCGGTCATACACGCCGCAGAAGGCGGAACCTCGTCGGCGCAACAAGTCTTCTATCGTGCCTTGCACGCATTGCGCGTTGCGCCTCCGTACTGGAGGTTCCTGCCGGAAATGCTGCGATTCCCGCCGCTGCGCTATATGCGCAACCGGCATCCGCTGACCGTTGCAGGGTAAGCCCTCGCTCTTGGCTGCGAAGTTTCATTTAGTTGCGTGCCCTCGCGCTTCAGATCATGCCGCCGTTTACCGAGATTACCTGCCCGGTGATGTACGCTGCCTGTTCCGACGCCAGGAATCCCACCAAATCAGCGACCTCTTCCGGTTTGCCGGCGCGTTTCATCGGCACCATGCGTGCGATGGCGTCTGCGTCGAAGGCCTTTTCGCTCATCGCGGACGCAATGATGCCGGGCGCCACGGCGTTGACGGTGATGCCGCGACTGGCCAATTCCAAGGCGAGAGACTTGGTGGCGGAGTGGAGTGCGCCCTTGGCTGCGGCGTAGTTGGTCTGCCCCCGATTGCCGATGATTGCGCTGATTGAGGAAATCGTGATAATTCGGCCCCAATGGCTGCGGATCATCGGCATGGACAGCGGCTGGGTGACATTGAAGAAGCCATGCAGCGAAACATCGATCACGCGGTGCCACTGTTCGCGCCGCATACCGGGAAATACCGCGTCGTCGTGGATGCCCGCGTTATTCACCAGCACCTGGATTGCGCCGGCCTCCAGCAGGGATTCCAATGCGGCCTGTGTCGCAGCGCTGTCGGCAACATCGAACTGGATCGCTTGCGCGGAACCTCCGTTCGCCAGCAATGCATCGCGCAGTGCGAGAGCGGCGGCGATATTGCGGTTGGCATGGATGATTACGTGCATGCCGTCGGCCGCGAGCCGGCGGCTGATGGCCGCACCGATTGCGCCGCTGCCGCCGGTTACGAGAGCGCGTTTCATGGCTATCGAAGCTACAGATGGATTGCCGCGTCGAGCATCACGCTGGCGCGGCCGCAGAGCAGGATGACGCCTTCGGCGTGCACGCTGAAGCGGTAGAGAACGTTGACTTCATTGCCGGATATCCGCTCGGCACGGACCGTGAGATCGCCCGCGACGTCATCCAAGCGCGCGCGCTGCCAGTGCACGTCGCGCACACTGGTCAGAAAGCCCGCGGCAGGGGCTGCGTCGCTCGCGAGCAAGGCTCCGTGGACTGCCATGGTCTGTGCCGCGTATTCGATGCCATTGGCGATACCGAGACTGCGCTCGGCGCGTAGCGGATTGTTCGCCAGCCGATGACTGCTCGCGCGGCATACGATTTCGGTGTCGTTCCAAGATTCGACCGCATCGAGCAGGCACATGCTGCCTCGATGCGGGATGCGTGCGGCGATCCAGGCGCGGTCAAGGATCACGAGCGCACCTCGATCGCCAAATTCAGAGAATCGAGGTACTCGATTACCGCGATAGCGCCGGTTCCCTGCGCCAAGGACTGCATCAATGGCAGGCTGCGCGCGGCCGGAATGCCGGTGCGCAATGCTTCCAAGTCCGGTTCGGGCATGGACGTAGCGGCGGCATGGCAGAGGTTGAGCGCGAGCGAAGCGCGCGCTTTAACGGTCTTGACCGGATTCAACACCATCGCGACGCCAAGCGCATAGGGAATGGGGCGCAAGGCGTATAGCGGCTCGGGGTACGCGGTATCGAACGCGAGCAGCAGGCATGGTTGGCCGCTGGCGAGAGCCTGCGTCGTGGCTTCGAGCAAGCCGGCGACGAAGGTGGCATCGTACGCGCACAGGCTGGTGGAGGGCTCCATGCAGGCTGCGGCGATACTCCAATAGCCGGCGGGCGCGTTGTGTACGGAATTATGAAAGCGTGTCGGCGACACGGCGCGATCGTCGGAAGCCAGCGTTTCGAGGAGGGCGTGGCAGTTGTCGCAGTCGCCCGCGGTGGAGGAGAACACGGTGGCCAGCCGCGCCGGGTCGGCGCCGGCGTGGCGCGCAGCCTCGAAGCCGAGCGCGAGCGCGAGCTTGATCGGCAAGCCGACGCGTCGACGTTCTGCCGGCGGCAATGCTGCGGCAGGCGGCAGCTGCGTGGGCGCGAGCGTGAGTGCGGTCCTGCCGCGCAATACCTCGGATGCGTGAGCCCAGCCCGACAGGCCGGGGCCGAACAGGCTCATTCCGTCGACATGGATCTGCAACGAACTCACGCGGGCACCTTGGACAGAACGAGGCTGCAGTTGCTCCCGCCGAAACCAAAAGAGTTGCTCAAAGCGTGACGCATGGGCCGATCCACGTTCGCGAGCAGGTAGCGGCAAGGCAGGCGGGAATCGAGCTCCTCGGTGCCAATGCCGCCGGGTGCGAAGTCGTTCTGCAGCGCGAGCGCGCATATTATGGCTTCCACGCCGCCCGCTGCGCCCAAGGCGTGCCCAGTGTGGCCCTTGGTCGAACTGCAAGGAGTCTGCGTGCCAAACACATGCGTCACCGCCTTGTGCTCGGCCGCGTCGTTGCTCGGCGTAGCGGTGCCGTGCAGGTTGATGTAATCAATGTCGGAGGCTTGCAGGCGGGCCATGCGCAAAGCGGCCTGCATCGCGCTGCGCGCGCCCAACCCTTCCGGGTGCGGGGAGGACATGTGATGCGCGTCGCTTGATTCGCCGATGCCGGTTAGCGTGATATCGCCAGGCGCGGCGTGCGCAGCGCTCTCGACCAGCGCGAATGCGGCGCCCTCGCCGATGGAAATGCCGTCGCGGCGTGCATCGAAAGGTTTGCACGGATCGGCGGAAACCAGCTGCAGGGAGTTGAATCCGTACAGCGTGGTGAGACACAACGAATCAACCCCGCCGACGATGGCCGCGTCGATGAGATGGCTCTCGAGCATGCGCTGCGCGCTGCCAAACACCTTGGCACTCGAGGAGCAGGCGGTGGACACGACGCAGGCCGGGCCGCGCAGGTCAAAGTAGCGACGCACAAAATCGGCGACGGAAAAGGCGTTGTGCGTGTTCCGGTAATCGTGGTCTGCGGGCAGCGCGCCGCTAGCGGAATCGCGGTGGCGATAGGCGATCTCCGAACTCAAGATGCCCGAGGTGCTGGTGCCCAGGAATACGCCGATGCGTTCTCGGCCGTAGCGCTCGACGGCTGCGCGCACGGCGTGCGCGAAACCGTCCTGCTCCAGACCAAGCTGCGCCAGGCGATTATTGCGGCAATCAAATGCCGCGAGGTCCGCGCGCACGGCGCGAGTGTCCAATCCGCCCACCTCTCCGACGCAGGTTTCGAAATCGACGGTTTCCCAGCGTTTGCGTGCAATGCCGCCGCGAAGCGCTCGCAGCGCCGCAAGCGTGGGGTCTAGGCCCGCGCCGAGGGCGCTGGTCATGGTGAATGAGCTGAGTCGCATGGCTTGCACGCCGGATCTGCCGCAATGGGTGGTTTGGATTCTACCTGAGCGAATTAGGCCACGCGGGAAATCAGCAACACGTTGGCAAACGGCGTGCCTGCGCTCATGGGTTCGGCCTGCACGGCAAACCCGCGCGCTTCCAGCGCGCCGATCCACGCGGCGAGCGGACGGCACCACAAGCGCTTGACGGCACGCCCGCGCGCGAAGGCAACGCCGAGATCCACGATCTTGCTGAGCGCGAAACGCCATCCGCCGCCCGCGTCTCCCACGCGCGTCACGAACAGGCCGCCTGTGCCTAGCGCGGCCCGGACCCTGTCGAGCATGCGCTCTTGCGCCGCGTAGTCCATGTAGTGAAGCACATCCAGTATCGCGATGGCGTCGGCGTCGCGCAGGTCGGCGTCGCGCATGTCGCCGACATACAGCCGCACCCGTTCCCCATGGATCGGTTGCAGCGCGCAATTGCCGCATATCGCGTCGCGCGCGCTGAGTTCCACGCCGCGAAAGCGCAAGCCCTTTGGCGGATTTGTGCCAGCGGACCAGGTGCCTTGCGCCGCGAGATGTTCGGCTGCGAGGAACCAGGCGGCGAGCAGTCCACGACCGCAGCCGAGGTCCAAGACACGCGCGCCGTCGGGGAATACGGATCGTTCGAGCAATGCGGCGAATACCGGGTCATGGCCGAGCTTGCCGCGCGCCCAGCGGTAGTCGACCTGTCCGCTTGCGCGATAGGGTGTCGTCGCAAGATCGACCAACTGCCTCTTCAGGACGGCTTGCATGCGCGCGCGAGCGTGACGGGTTTGAGTTTGCGCGCAACCAGTTCGTCGAGCAGGCGCGGCAGCACCTCGACGATCACCGGCCGGCCGGCCGCTGTGCGCGCCGCGTGGCCGTCGTGCAGGAGCAGGATGTCTCCGGCGGAGAGATTGTCGGTGAGGCGAGCCAAGACGGTGTCGGGATCGCCGCTACGGGTATCGTAGGCGCGGCGGGTCCAGCTTGCCAGACTTAGACCGAGGCGGTGGAGCACCGGGTCGAGAAAGGGGTTGCGCAGACCGGCAAGTGCGCGGAAAAAACCTGGCCGTTGACCCGTGATGGCTTCCAGCGTGGCTTGGGCGGTGCCCACTTCCTTCTGCCAGCCGCGCCAACCGAGCAGGGCATAGCGTTTGCGATGCGATTGGCCGTGGTTCTCGACGGCATGGCCCGCAGCGGCGATGGCACGGCACAGTTCGGGATGGAGAGCGGCGCGCTCGCCGATGCAAAAAAAACTTGCCTGCGCGCCGGCTGCTGCGAGTATGGACAGAACCTGTGGCGTCACCTCCGGATCCGGACCGTCGTCGATGGTGATGGCGACTTCTCCGCGTCTGGCGGCCGCCTCGGGCAGGCGCACGAGATTCGGCCCCAGTAGTGTGCTGCGCGGCCACAGACCGGCGGCGTAGAGCGCGGCATGATCGAGCAGCACCGCGCCCAGTGCCCAGCGCCAGAATGCCGGTTGCAGCAGGAGCAGCAGCGCGGCGCCTAGATGCAGGAGCACGGAAGCGACGATGAAGGCAGTGGGGCGCCAGGCGTGCATCTTCAGGTGACCCCGGTGGCGGGCTGTGCTCTGCCCGCGAGGGGACCGTGGTCGAGCCAGTCTCCCCACAGCGTGCGCCACGTCGGCCACGCATGCGCGCCAGGTGCGTAGCGCACCTGTGCGGCGGGCAGCAAATCGGCCAGCATGCGCTGACCGACGAGGAAGCGATCTTCGCTGCCGGTGCTGAAATACACGGGCGTGCGCCACTGCCCGGCAACAGCTTCGCGGCAAAGCCAGCGCCACCAGGCGCGCTCGTCTCCTTGATCGGCGAGCGGGGTCCGCGCCCAGGCGGCGGGACCGCCGGCCGCGGTGATTTCTGCAAGGATGTCGCCCGTGCCCGGATACGGCGCCATGAGATGTATTCCTGCCAAATGGTCGGCGTAGTCGGCGGCGTAGTGCAAGGCATTGAAGGCGCCGAGCGAAATGCCCGCAAACCAGATTTCGCGGTAACCGGCGGTCTGCGCGGGCTGTACGACCTGCTCGTGCAGCGACGAGACAACCGTCTTGGACATTATCTGCTGGTAGCTGGCTTCGGCGAGGACGAAATCGACCGGGATGCCACGGTCGCGCACAGCGGACACGAAGCCTTGAGCGTGGAAATCCTCGATTCGTGCTTCTGCCGGGGGCAGAAGCACGAGCAGTGTATGCGGGCGGCCGGGCCCGTCGAATAGATCAGCGAGAATGCGCATGGGTGCGAGAGCGCGCCAGGATGGCCGAGAAAGCAAGGGCGAGGAAGGTTCCAGGGCCGACCGTGGTACCGATGGCTGATAACACCGGCACGTTGGACCAAGCGAGCAGGCCGAAGCTGCCGACGGTCGTGAGGTTGGCCACGACCAAAGAGACCTGCGTTTGGCGCCGATCCGCTTCGCTGCCCGTTTGCGCGCCGCTGTCGAAAAAGAGCGCGTAATTGGAGCCGACCGCGACGACCAGCAGCAAGCCAACCAGATGCAGGATCGTCAGCAAGGTGCCACTCGCCAGAAGGACTGCACTTACGCACAGCACCGCACAACCGAGCGGCGCCGCAACCCTGAGCGTGCGCGATACGGAGCGAAGCGACGCGAACAACAGCCCGAGGATGGCAAGGAAGCCCAGCCCCGAGAGGAGCAGCGCTTCATGCAGATAGTTGTCGAAGAGACTGGTCGTTTCTTCGAGCAGATCGATCACCGTGACCTGCGACAGTCCCTTCGCCTGCAGTGCGGCGCTGACCTTGCGCAGGTCGACAGCATCGCCTGAAGGCCCTACTCGCGTCGCGCGTAAGGGCAAGAGCACCAGGTAATCCCGGTCGCGCTTGATCAGCAGGGAATCGACCAGGAGCGCGGCCGAGGTGCCGCTCAGATCTGCCCGAACCAGCGGCTGCCTTGCGCGGGTTGCCTGTAGGTCCGAGAGAAAGCCTTGCAGACGTTCGGCCTTGATCGGCAGGCCGGGGAGCGCTTGATCGAGCCGCAGACGGGCTTGCTCGGCGTCGGGAAGCGCGGCCAGCCGGGTGCGCTGCAACGCCGTGCTCGGCAGCACGCCGGCGGGCGAATTGAATCCGCCAATGATCTTGTCCTGCACCAGTCTTTGCAGCACAGCGCCCACTTGCTCGGCCTCCTGCAGGGCGCGCTCCTCGTCCGGCGCCGTGTAGGTCGCGAGGTAACGCATATCCGGCGCGCCCAGGTCACGCCTGAGTTCCAGGTCGAGTTGTTGTTCTGCCTTCGAAATCGGACTGAGGGCCGAGAGCTGGCGATTCCAGATGTCACCCGAGCGCAGCACGATACTGCCTCCGGCAACCAACAGCAGGGCGGCGATCAGCCAGCGCAGGTGGGCAGTGCGGTCGATAATCCGGTCGAGCAGCACACCGGCCTGCGTGAGATCGCGCAAGGCGATGCGCTCTGGAGCCAGGAGCGGAAGCACGTAGCGGGTCACCAGTGCCGCCGCGACGAGGCCGCTGATCGAATACAGCCCCAGCTGGGCCAGGCCGGGAAAGCCTGAACAAAGCAGCGCGGCAAAGCCTGCTATCGAAGTGAGCACGCCCAGCCGGATCGTGCGCCAGAAACCTGTGGGATTGGCGCCACCGCCGTGCTGGATGAAATAGTAGATGGAGTAGTCCACGGCTTCGCCGATCAGTGTGGTACCGAAGCCGAGCGTGAGACCGTGCACGTGGCCGAAACCGAGGCTCACTGCGGCGATACCGGCCAAGGCGCCGGAGACGACGGGCAGCAGGCCCAGAGCCAGCAGCGCGATCGAACGGTAGACCGCGAGCAGCAGGCAGACCACGAGCACGATGCTGGCGATGGCAAGGCGCCTGACTTCGCCTTCGATAGTGCTGCGCGAGGATACCGAGAACACGCTGGTGCCGCTCATGACGAGCCCGGTGCTTGCGTTACGTCCTGGAATCTTGTCGAAGACCTGCCTGATGGTGGCGATGGCCTGGGATTGTGCGTCCAAATCGGAGCCCGCGGCGCGGGTCTGCGCGAGCAGCAAGGCGCGCTTGCCGTCGCGGGAGGCCCAGGCGCCTTCCAGGCTCCGCGGCTGACTGTCGAGCGCAAATCGTTCGAGGAGCAGGAGTGTTTCACCGGTCGGGTCGCGCGGCAACAGGCGCTTGAGCAGGAAGCCGGTGCTGCCGGCGAGGGCGTCAAGGGAGTTGCCGATGGCCCGGCGCAAGCCTTCAACCGTAAATTGTTCGAGCGTGACCCCGGGACTTAGAAGGTAACGGTTGTCGAAGAAATAGGCGCGGTCGTGTTCCTGCACGATGGCTTCGCCGTTTTGCACGCCCACGAACAGTTGCGTGGCGCGCAGGTTCAAAGCCAATTCACGCGACAGAGCGGCTCTCTCGGCTGCGGTGCCGCCTTCGATGCCGATCATGATGAGGCGGGCGATGACGCCGTCGCGCAATTGTTCCAACAGCAGTTTCTGGCGCTCATTGGGCGCACGCGGCATGAAAGCGGACAGGTCCGCGACGAAGCGGGTCTGCGTGATCACCAGCACGCAGGCGAGCAGCGCGACCAGCCAGATCGCCAATGCCGGAGAACGGCGTTTCACCGGGCAGCGACTTTCGTGATCACCATCTCGGAGCGATCGCCGTCAGCCTGATCGAAATCGATGGTGTTCACGTCGGCATGGGAGCCGCCGATGCGGATACGGCTGATGATACTGAGCATGCGCGCCTGCGTGGGGACGAGCAGCAGTTGCCATTTCTCGGCCGAGCCGGTCAATTCAAGCGTGTAGACTTTTTCCAGCAGTGTACGGTCGCCCGCGAGCGTGCCGCGTATGCTTTCCACGAAGGCCGCGATTTCGGGGTACGCCTGCAAGCTGACGGTATTGCGGCGCTTTCCGGGCTGGTCGATCGTGAGGCTGTCGCCTGCAAGTATGAGCAATTCAGGATTGGGCCTGAGCGTGCGTTTCTCCAGTCTGTCGGGTGCGGTGAAAGCGAGTTCGCCCGAGGACTCGATCGGCTTGTCGATAATCCCGAGGTACTTCTTTTCAACGAATATTGCTTTGCCCGCTTTGTTCCGGGCGAGAAGCTGCATCAACTCAGGTAGCTTCCAGTCTGCCGCTGTGGCCGCAGAGGCGGCGAGGACGAGCATAGCGCCGACGATGGCGCGAATACGATCTACCTCAGGCATGGTCACGGGAAGACTCCCAGAATTCGTAAAAGTTGAACCAATTATGCGGCGCCGACTTGCTGTAGCGCTCGAGCGCCGCCACGTATTTTGTGAGAACTTCGCGCACTTGCGCGTCGCGGCCGCCGGCGACTTGCGAGAAATCCGTCAGCAGTTCGAAATGCACGTCGTAGCGATTGCCGCCGCGATACAGTCCAGCCATGAAATAGACTGGGCGACCGAGCAGCGCCGCCATGCGAAAGGGGCCGCTTGGAAAGCGGGCGTTCGCGCCGAGGAACGGGATGCCGATGTACTCGCCCCGTCCCGTGGCACGGTCGGCCAGGATCCCGACCATGGCACCGTCTTCCAGCCTGCGGTGTATCGCGAGAATGGCATCGAGGTTGCCGAGCGCAATGACGTCCTGCATGGCCCGCGGATTGATCGCAGCCAGCGTGCTGTTGATCTGGCGCGCATTCTCCGGATACATGGCCATGTACACCTTGAGGCGGGGGTTATTTCGCGCGAGACTGCGCAACACTTCGAAGCTGCCCAGGTGCGCGCCGAACAGGAGTAAGCCTTTATTGCCGGCATGCAGGGCGTCGAGCGCCTCGGTGCCGAACGTGCGGATGTTGAACAAGTCATGTCGGTCGTTCAGCAGGTAGATGCGATCGTGGATCGTGCTCGCAAAAGCGAGAATATGGCGGTATACATCGAACCAGGTGACACGCCGCCCGAGACTTCGACCGAGATAGGCGCGCGAGGCTTTGCGCGCGGCGGGCGCGGTCAGCAGGAAATAAAGCGCAATGCCATAGACCACGGGGCGCGACAGCGGCCGCCCCAGGGCGAGCGAGAGCCAGCGCATCACGCGCAGCCAGAAGCCGCTGCCGCGTTCCTTGCGCCGCATCCATTCAGGCGTTTCGCCTGCCGCAGGCTTTTCTGCGTGAGCGTTCACGCCACCGAACCAGGCGCAACGAGAAAGCGGCCGTTTGCAATCCTGCGTATCCCGCAACGGATCTCGAAGCGCACTACTGCTTCCGCGACTTCGTACTCCAGTTCCAGACTATCGCCAGGCGCCGCCGGGCTAAAGAATTTTGCCGCCGGGAGCCCGGTCAGCACTAGCCCGGTCGTCGACTCGACCGCCCGCTGCGTCCGGTCGAGCAGCAGCACGCCGGGGGCGATAGGCCGGCCGGGAAAATGGCCGGCGAAAGCCGGATGATCGGATTCCAAGGAGAGAGGCACGCGCGGCATGTCAGGTTCTTGGCGCGATGTGCTCGGCAATGAGGGCCGCCACGGCAGCCGCCGTCATCTTGCCGTTACCGTCGCGCGGCAGCGCGTTGAGGAAAACGATAGGGCGCGGCAGGAATACGGGATCCAGATGCGGACGCAGGGCCGCGCTTATGTCGCTGGAACTCAGTCCGGGTGCCACCACGAATGCCGCGAGGCGCGAAACCTCATTTCCTCCACCGCGCTCGGGCATGCAAAAGACGCCGTCGCGCACGCCGGGCAGACTGGTGATGACATGGTTGAGAAACGCGAGCGAGCTGCGCTTGCCGACGATATTGACCATGTTCGCATTGCGATCGAGCAGCCGAAAAGACGAAGGGCTGATCAGTTCGACGACATCATTGAGCACCTGCGCACACTCGAGGTGCCCCCCCATTGCGGTAGTGGCGCCCTGGTCCTGCCGCAGCGTGACGCCGGCGAACGTTTCCCACTCGATTCGCACGGTGGGCCGGCGCGTGGCGAGTTGGCCGGTTTCCGTGGAACCGTAGATTTCCATTATCGGTGCGGCCAATTGCGTTTCTGCTCTGCGCGCCAGCTCCAGTGACAGCGGTGCCGTTGCCGAGAGCACGGCTGCGACGGCGGGAATCGCTATGCCCGCGTCCAAGAGTTTGCGCAGGTGAAACGGTGTCGTGACGAGCAGGCGCGGTGGCGGCAGCTCGACGAGCGCAGTGACCACCTCGGTCGGGAAGAATGGCAGCCGCGAACTGAGTCGCCCGCCGCCCAGGAGCGGCAGCAGCACGGTCGACTCCAGTCCGTACATGTGTTGGAAGGGCACCGTACCCAATACCGCACACGCAGCGCCCGCCGCAGACCACACGCGTTCGGCTTCCGTGGCGACGCTTTGATGCACGCGTCCGAATGTCTTGCGGTGCGCTTGCGGTTTGCCGGTGGATCCGGAGGTGAACACACACGCGATATGCTGATCGTAGGGGATGCGGGGCATGACCGGTGCCACGCTCGAGGTATCCAGGGCGGCATCCGAAATGCGCATATAGCGCGTGTGATGGAAAGGAGGACACGCTTGGTCGCCAAGACAGACCAGGTCCCGCGCTCCGGCGCACAGAGCGGCAAGGTGCTCCGGTGCACTGGAGTTGGGCAGCAGGCTCAACAAGCCGCGCGAAATTGCCGCGAACAGCGTTACGGCGAACCAGTAGCGGTCTTTGCACAAATTCAACACCTGCCCGGTGCTTGGCAGACGCGCCGCCAGCGCCAACACTTCGCGCAGAAACTCGACCCGGTCGACCGGGCGTGCGTTGCGGTAGGCCAGTACTGCGGCAGTGGAATCAGGCAGCAGCGGCAGCGTGTTCATGGCGGTTCAGCGAAGGCTCTGGCGTCGCGAATATTCCCGATAGGCATGAATGGTCGCGGCGATGCTGAGGTGAGCGCGATTCGGCATTACGCGCTGGCGGATGAGGTATTCTCCGGCGAACATGGCACCAAGCAAGACCGGTGTCAGCAGGTTGGCGAAGAGCGACCACGCTTCGATCGGCCCAAAAAAGAACAGCAACACTGACACCAGGGCGCTGAGGATGAAGAAAGCGGTCCAGGCGAACGTGACTTTCCAGGTGTAATGCAGATAATCCGCGTCCAACGGTGTGCGATGCACGAAGCTGGCTATGCGCGAGCAAAGCGCGTCGGCATGGCCGCATCCGAGCGTACTGCCAAACGTGGCGCCCAGCAGGGTCATCGCGCCCGCATGCGGCACGAAATACAGCCATGCGGCGTGATTGCGCAGGCTGTCGAGGTTCAGAACGACGGTGATGGCGCCGGCGGCGCAGAGGAGCAGCGCCGGAATACGCAGCCGCGAATGCCAAGCGGCCACCAGGGCGACTGCGCCGAGCGGAACGATGCCCAGGAAGACGGCAACGAGCGGCGGCCGGACGCTAGCCGCCGTAAAATAGCTCAAGCCGAGGTACATCGAACCAGCGGTGGCGATCAACGCGAAATGCAGCGCCTGTCTGGCGGAGATCACTTCGTGCGGTGTTCGATGATATAGGTGGTTAGGCTGCGAAGCGAACTGAAGATGCGGAAGTTGTCTTCGCTGTCGGCCTTCAATTGGACGCCGAAACGTTTGGATACGAGAAGGGCGACTTCAAGGATGTCGATGGAGTCGAGCCCGAGTCCGTCTCCATAGAGCGCAGCTTCGGGTTGAATGTCCTCGGGGGCGACTTCCAGATTGAGCGCCGCCACGATCATGCCCGCAATTTCACGCTCGAGCGTGGTATCCGGTGCCGCGGGGGCGTGTGGTTGGTGATTCATCGCGATTGAAACCGAGTACGGGCAGCGCGGCGCTTGCGCCAAAGCGACAATGTCCTTGCTGTGGGCCTACGCAATAGATTGACCAAGTCAGCCAGAATCTGTCCAATAATATTGCGCGGTATTGTACCCTACATTGCAGGGTGCGCGATTTGGCCCTGATGGCACTTTTGCGCAAGCGTTCGATGAGTGATGGACTGGCGCGGATGGCGCAAGGAGGCGATTCTGTCGGCGTTATTATCAGCACCGTTGCGCTCGTCTGGCGCATTGCATCGCTTTCCGCTTATTCAGGCATAAATGAACTTTGGCAGACGGCGCGGTATTGGCATTGCGCCTTGCTCTGGGCACACGCTAGAGGACCTGCACCAGGTGAGCAAGGCGCCGATAGGGGATTTCTTGGCTTACCGTAATCGAACCTGGAAACATGGGTGGCGCACAGTCTTATCCACGATCAGGATGCATCTCTGGTTGAAGTCTCTCGGCACTATGGGTTTCACTCTGAGCTTCTTCTCCGCCTACATCTATTTGCTGAAAAACCCCGCGGCGCAGGTGGCGATCATGCCGGTCACGGTGGTAGATCGGCTCGTGGTTTTCGAGCCGCTGGCACTGCCGATCTATCTTTCGCTCTGGGTGTACTTGTCGTTGCCGCCAATGCTGATGCTGACGCGACGCGAACTATTCGAGTATGGAGGATGGATCGGCAGCTTGTGCGCTGTCGCGCTGGGCATCTTCTATTTCTGGCCAAGTGCCGTGCCGCCTGCAAACTTCGATTGGGCACGGTATCCTGGGATGGCCTTTCTCAAGGGTGTAGATGCGTCGGGCAACGCATGTCCATCGCTGCATGTGGCCACCGCAGTGTTTTCCGCTTTCTGGCTGCATTGGAGGCTGCCGCAAGCGGGTTTGGGCCGTGGTGCGCGGCTGGCGAGCGCATGCTGGTGTGTGGCGATAGTGTATTCGGCGATGGCGACGAAGCAGCACGTTTGGGTCGACGTGATCGCCGGTGCCGCCTTGGGTATCGCGTTCGCGTGGTGTTCTATGCAGAGTAGAATCGCGTCCGGCCCGTAGGGGCCGAACGGAGGCGTTGTCGTGGCCTATTCGGTCAAGGAAATCTTCTATACATTACAGGGCGAAGGCGCCAATAGTGGTCGGCCGGCGGTGTTCTTGCGCTTTGCCGGCTGCAACCTGTGGTCGGGCCGCGAAGCGGATCGCGCGAATGCGGTCTGCCGCTTTTGCGACACCGAGTTTGTCGGCACCGACGGCGCGGGTGGCGGAAAGTTCGAGTCGGCAGAAACGCTTGCCGCGGAAGTCACGGCAGCGTGGCCTGCGCCAGGCGTAGCGGAGCGCTTCGTCGTTTGTACGGGCGGTGAGCCGCTGCTTCAACTCGACGCCGCGCTGGTGGCGGCGCTGCGCCAGCGCGGATTCGCAATCGCGGTGGAGACCAACGGCACGCTCGCAGCGCCTGCGGGCGAACTCTGGCTGACGGTGAGTCCGAAAGCCGGGGCACCGCTCAAGCTCACGCGCGGGGACGAACTGAAGTTGATCTATCCGCAGGATGGCGCCGCGCCGGAATTGTTCGAGCGGCTCGCATTCAGGCATTTCTTCCTGCAGCCGATGGACGGCCCTGATAAAGCACGCAATACGACGCTCGCGACGCAGTATTGCCTTGCGCATCCGCAGTGGCGCCTCTCGTTGCAGATGCATAAACTGATAGGAATACGGTAATAGAGTTGGTGTGGAAGTAAGCATTCCGTCTCCGACCGGGGAAATGCACATAAGACGAACAAGGGGGGGCGCGCCCCCCCTTGTATATCCCCCCCAAGCGGAACGAGACTTCCTGTTTAACGATACCCTCGCTAGTTGCTGCGACTACTAACTGACAAGTGACTATGGAAATCTGGAAAGCATTCACCTTGGAGTCGGCGCACCGGCTGCCCAACGTGCCGCCGGGACACAAATGCGCGCGCGTTCACGGCCACTCGTTTCGCATCGAGATCCATCTGAGCGGCAACGTCGATGAACGCGCAGGGTGGGTGCAGGACTTCGCCGACATATCGGCCGTGTTCCAGCCGCTGTACGAGCAACTCGACCACCGTTACCTCAACGACGTGCCCGGCTTGGAGAACCCGACCAGCGAACACCTCGCGCAGTGGATCTGGACCAGGCTCAAACCGGAATTGCCGCTGCTCTCGCAGGTTGTGGTGCACGAAACTTGCACCTGCGGTGCGATCTACCGCGGCGAGGAGCGGCGATGAGCGCGCCGAAACAAGGTCGCCAAGACGACGCTCGCCTCGGTTGCGTCGAGGCCGGAGAGTTGCACCTGCGCTAGCGGCATCGATCTGGACGGCGGCGCCTCGGCCGTGGTGTAATCGGGACACGGGATAGGCATTCGAGGAGAAACCGGCATCAACAAATCTTTTGATCTCGGTGGTCAGGTCGCGATCGTGACCGGCGGCAACGGCGGCATCGGTCTGGGCATGGCGACGGGGCTCGCTCTAGCGGGGGCGGCGGTATTGATCGCCGGGCGCAACGCGGGCAAGAACGCAACGGCGGTGAAACAGTTGCGCTCGCTCGGCGCGAAAGCGGCTGCGCTCGAGGCCGACGTGACCGAGCAGGCCGCCTGCCTGGGGCTGGTTGCTGCCGCCCTGGATAAGTTCGGTCGCCTGGATATCCTCGTCAACAATGCCGGCATTAACCTGCGCAAACAGCCGCAGGAGTACACGCTGAATGATTGGAATTCTGTAATCAACACGAATCTGACCAGCGCATTTCTCTGCAGCCAGGCAGCCTACCCGGCGATGGTGAAGGCAGGCGGCGGCAAGATTATCAACATCGGATCGATGCTGTCAATTTTCGGGGTGGCGTTCGCCGCAGCCTATGGCGCAAGCAAGGGTGGAATTGTGCAATTGACGAAGTCACTCGCGACTGCGTGGGCCAAGGATGATATCCAGGTGAATGCCGTGCTGCCCGGCTGGATCGACACCGAACTCACGCGGGCGGCTCGGCGCGACGTTCCCGGCCTGCACGAGCGCGTGCTGGCGCGTACGCCCGCCGGCCGCTGGGGTGACCCTGCGGATTTCGGCGGCATTGCGGTATTTCTTGCAAGCAGTGCCTCGGATTTCGTCACGGGTACCGCGATCGCGGTCGACGGCGGCTATTCGTCGCAGGGTTAGTCTCGTTGGATCGCGTATTTCGGTGAAGAGGTATATCTCATAACTTGTCACATCGATAAAGAGCGGAGGGGGAACACATGAGTGACCAGCGATTAGTGATTGATGACGAGGTGAAAGCCATCATCGGCGCGCGCGGTCAGGTGCGCACTGCGACCGATGAGGTTTCGAGCAGTGAAATGCGGCGCTTTGCCCAGGCCACCTTCGATGACAACCGCATCTACTTTGACGAACAGGCCGCGCTGAAGTCGCGCTTCGGCGCGCGCGTAGGGCCGGGTACGTTCGTCATCAGCAGCTTGCGGCCGAACATCCCGTTCGCCGACGATCCGCTGCGGCGTATCGGCGCGGACGAGGATGCATCGAGCCCCGAGGAGAGCCGCCCGCGCCCGCGCGGCTGGGAAAATCGCTACTTCTTTCACGCCGGCGACGAGGTGGAGCTTTATCGGCTTCCTCAGGTGGGGGATCGCATTTCGTCGCAGGCGTATGTGAAGGATATCTACGCCAAGACGGGGCGCAGCGGTAACGTCGCATACTACGTGGCCCGCAACGATTTCAAGGACCAGCACGGCCAGTTGATCGCGAGCCACGACGTTCACTCCGCCTATCCGGAGCAGACGGGCAAAGAGCGCCGCGAGAAAGCGACGCGCCCGCAGGCTGCCCAGCCGGTCGCGGATCCGCCGGCGATGCCTGCGCCTAAGCCGCTCGACCTTGCCCGCGTCGATTTCGAGTCCATCAGCGTCGGCGATGAGCTCGCGCCGAAGCTGATTCGCATCACCGTGCCCATCGTCGTCCGCTGGGCGATGGCGACAGAGTCGTTCCGGCGCGACCACTACGACTACGAATTCGCCACGCGGGTCCTCGGCCACGACAGCATCATCGCATCCGGGCTCTGGGTGCTTGCTTGCCGCTGGTCCTATGTCAGCCACTTCGCGGGCCGGGACGGCTGGGTGTGGAAGATATCGCACCAGCTGCGCGCGCGCATGAACGTGGGCGACGCGCTGACCGCGAGCGGCATAGTTACGAGCGTCGAGCGCCGCGAGAAGTACGGGCTGGCCCAGCTCGACGTGAAATTGACCAATCAGCATGGCGTGGTGGCGGTTCCGGGTGGCGCCAGCGTGGCGTTGCCTTATCGCGGCGGTCCCGCGGTGCCGTACCCGTTCGTGCCTTAACTGCCCGCAGGTGCCTGCGTCGGCCGCACGTAGCAGATGTGTAGGCCGGCTTGAGTGAAGACGTACACGCGTTTTCCTGCCGCGGAGGTCATACCAGGGGCGGTGTGCGCGCGCCGCGAAATGCGCAGTAGCGTCTAGCCAACTCATCGGGAATAGCTCATGACAACGCACAGCTTCAAGGTTTCGTCTATCGGTAGCGTCAAATGCGCGGTTAACGAAATGTCCGAGGGCAATTGGGGAAATATTGAATCTGAAATCCGGCTTGAGCCGCGTTATGCTCCCGGCTTGCAGGGGCTCGATCAGTTCTCGCACGTGCTGGTCGTGTTCTTTCTCGACCGCGCTAAGGGTTTTGACCTTGCCAAGCAGCTTTTGCGCAAGCCGCGCGGCATGGAAGACCTGGACCCCGTCGGCGTCTTCGCCCAGCGCACCAAGTATCGGCCCAATCCAATCGGCATCACGGCGGTGAAGCTGCTCGGCGTCGACGGTAACGTAGTCAAAGTGCGCGGTCTCGATGCGCTGGACGGCACACCGGTGCTCGACATCAAACCTTACATGCCGCCATTCGATCTCATGCAAGGCGCGAAGGTGCCGCCGTGGGTCGCTGATTTCATCGCCGGCTATTTTTGAATCGGCGGCTCGGTGCGGACAGCATCGTGGCCGCGGGGCGGCGGCAGGCGTCAGTTCTCGCGCACGATCGGGTTGGCAAGCGTACCGATGCCGGTGATCTCGATTTCGCACAGGTCGCCATGCTTGACGTTCTCGGTCGCCCCTTCCGTGCCCATCCAGATCACGTCCCCCGGATAAAGCGTCAGGTAGCGCGTCATCCTGACCAGGAAATCGACCACGCCGAAGATCATGTCATTGGTCTTGAATTCGATCAGCTGCTTGCCGTTGACGCGAATCTTCGTCACCAGCTTGTTCAACTGGACATCGGTTTCTATCCACGGTCCCATCGGTTTGAAGGTGTCGGTGTTCTTCGAGCGCCACATCGTACGATCGGATTTTTGCCAGCTGCGCTCGCTGAAGTCGTTGCCTATCGTAAAGCCGAAAACGCAGTCAAGAGCGTTTTCTCGCGTCAGGTGCTTGGCCTTCTTGCCGATGACGACGACGAGCTCACCCTCGTACTGCGTCTTCTCCGTGGCATCCTTGGGAATGACGATCGCCTCGCCATGGGCGATCAGCGCATTGTTGGCGCGATAACCTACGTCGGCGCTCTCGGGCAGGTTCGTCGGCAGGCCAAGTTTGGCCGCGGTCTCGCGTATATGCCCGGCATAGTTCAGGCCGCAGGCATAAAAGGTCGGCGGGATTACAGGAACCAGCAGCTTTGTCGCCGAAAGCGGCTGCCTGACCCCGGTCTTCTCCCATTGCGCGAACGGCGTACCGCGCACAGGCTGAACCTCCTCGCCCTCAACGATGCCGTAGCTCGCTGTGCCTTTGCTGTCGAATCGTGCCCAACGCATGCTCGCCTCCCCCTTTCCGATTTCGGTGCGCGCAAGCCTACCACATTCGGGCGGAGCATCTGCGCGAGCCGCGCCAGATGCGCATCGTCACGCGCGGCCAAACACGCGCGCCCTTGGCGCCCATTCCAAAATAAGAGGATATGCATCCCCTCATGCTCTCCCGATATCGGGGGCGGTCTCGGTGATTGCGAAATGGCCCCTCAGTTCTTCGCGGCGGCGAAGTACGCCTTCGCGCCGCTACCCAGGATGAGCGGAAGGTGCGTATAGATGTAGCGCGCGCCCTTTGCCATCACGCCCCGCACGGTCTGCGCGGATGCCGGCATGCCCGGTGTCTTCCCGGCGGCGACGATCTTGGCGAGCGTTGCTTCGATGGCTTTGGCCACGGGCGGCGCCTTCGGATTGCCCGGGTAGCCCATCGACTGCGAAAGGTCCGAGGGACCGATGAAATACACGTCGACGCCTTCAACCTTGAGTATTTCATCCAGGTTGGGCAGTGCCGCCTCGTCCTCGATCTGGATGCAAACCAGCGTCGCGTCGTTCGCCTGCGCGATAAAGTCGCCCATCGCGCCGCGAAAGCCGTAGCCGGACGCGCGCGTGCCGACGGCAAGGCCGCGCCGGCCTTGCGGATGGAACTTGACCGCAGCGACAGCAGCGCGCGCTTCATCCGCGCTGTTGATGTGCGGAATCTGCACCCCCATGGCGCCCCGATCCATGGCTTGAAGAATATCGTTGGCGCTGTTCGTGCGCGGGCGCACGATGGGCGTCACGCCGGCGGCCTCCGCGGCCATTACCATGAGTTCCATGCTCTCGATCCCGATCGTGCCGTGCTCGCAATCGATCAGCACCCATTCGAAGCCCATGCCGGCGGCGGATTCGATGATCTGGGGCGAGGGGATCATGACCGAAAGGCCGAAGGCCGGTTCCCCGGCAGCGAATTTCGTTTTCATTCGATTGATTGGCATGGTGCCTTCCCGGTGTGTCGGCTGGGACCGCGGCGGAACGTCATCTTAACCAAAAAATGGGCGCGCGAAGCATCCCGGTCTTGGTAAGATGCTGCAGCCCGAACCAATCGACGCAGGAATGCGCCCCGCGGCCTATCCAATTGCGTGTGTGCGGTTCATGGAGCAATATCGGATTCTCCCAAGCAGGATCGAATAGCATGGAATTAGCCGCGCCCGTTAGGGCCCTATTCGGAGGTTGAAGTTGCCGGCCCTGATGAGACAAATCGGTTACCGCAATTGCCATATCATGCTGGGCATGAACGATGAGGACGTCGAGGCATCGTTCGCGCCATCCAGGACGACGTTCGAAGTGCGGGCGGGCTGAGCGGAACATGGAATCGAAAATCGGGTTGGCCGGGCTGTGCCTAATGCTGCTCGCCGCCTCTTTTCCCGTCGCGGCAACGTTGGGTGAAGACGTGCGCTCGGTGATTGTGGATCAGAAGCAGATGGAAGCCACGCTGCAGATCACCGACGCCGGCAAGTTCGCCGTGCACACAATCCATCTGCCTTCCGGTACCGCAGTAAGGCAATATGTTGCGCCGACGGGACTGGTGTTTGCGGTTTCGTGGCAGGGGCCATCGCTGCCGGATTTGCGGCAGGTGTTGGGCAGGTATTTCAACCAGTACGCCGAAGCGGTCAAGAGCCATGGTGCGGGAGGCGGCGCGCGTGCGGTGCTACAGCCTGACCTGGTGGTGCAATCAGGCGGACGTATGCGCTCGTTCACCGGCAGAGCATATGTTCCACAGTTGCTGCCGCAGGGCGTTCTGGCCGAGGAGATTAAGTAGAGCATGGGTGTGTTGCGCAAGGTGTCCGCGCAGCTGGCGCTCGCAGCCATGTTGTCGGCGCAGGGCTGCGGTGGCGGTGGCGGCGGTGGCGGCGACGGAGGCAGCGCGGCACCAAGGGTTGCGCCGGCGGTGGCCATTGCGATCGCGAGCGCTTCGAACGTGCAGCCGATCTCGGTCAACACAGGACTGGGCAATAGCGTCGACTTGGCATTTGTCAGCGTCACCCTTTGCGCGCCCGGAAATAGCAACAAGTGCCAGACCATCGACAATCTGATCCTCGACACCGGGTCGACCGGGCTGAGGGTATTCTCGGCGCAGGTTGCCTCGCTCGCGCTGCCGCAGCAAACGGACGCCAACGGCAATCCAGTGGCCGAATGCGCCCAGTTCGCGGACGGCTCCACCTGGGGATCAGTGAGGCTTGCCGATCTGAAAATTGCAGGCGAGCAGGCAAGCTCCCTGCCGATCCAGGTGATCGGCGATCCGGACGTCCCCGCGGTGCCGAGCAAATGTGCTGCTACCGGTCCGCTAAAAAGTACCGCGCAGGACCTGCAAGCAAACGGAATACTGGGACTGGGCGTGTTCCGGCAAGACTGCGGAACGCTCTGTGAATCTAGCAGCAGCCCCGGTCTGTATTACGTTTGCCCTGCCACAGGCTGCCAGCAGGCGGCAATTCCGGTGGGATTACAGCTGCAGAATCCGGTGTCGATGTTTGCCGCGAATAACAACGGCGTATTGGTCGAGTTGCCGTCGGTTCCGGCCGACGGAGCCTTCAGTGCCGGCGGGGCTCTGGTGTTTGGCATAGGCACTCAGGCAAACAATGCGCTCGGCAGCGCTACGGTAATTACAGTGAGTCCGACCAACGGGCGCTTAACCACCGTATATAACGGCATACGCTACAGCAACAGCTTCCTCGACAGCGGTTCGAACGGCCTATTTTTTCAGGACGCCGGCACGCCGATCTGTTCCAGCGATTCCGCGGCCCCTTTCTTTTACTGCCCGGTCACGACCAAGAATGCTTCCGCGACTATCCAGGGCAGAAACGGAGCCAATGTCGTCGTCAATTTCAGCCTGGCCAATGCGGACTCGCTGGTCGCGAACAATCCAGGCGCTGCCGCTTTCAGTAATCTGGGTGCGCCGCAAGCCGTTCCGAACAGTTTCGACTGGGGACTTCCTTTTTTCTTCGGGCGCAAAGTGTTTTCGGCGATCGAGGGGGCAAATACGCCAGGCGGCCTCGGTCCTTATATTGCGTTTTAGTCCGCGGTGGGCTTTCCCCTTGGAGTCTGTAACAGGGAATATTTCCCTTCGTGCCCCTCGAATCGGACCATAACAAAATGACTTTTGTTTTGGATTCTTGGTTGAACAACCGCTGTGCGCATGGTCATCGAGCCCGCCAATCTTGCATTTGATGGCGACGGAACGCCGTTTTCCCCGGTTTACGGCGACATCTACCACAGCGCGGACTCGGGCCCGGGGCAGGCGCGCCACGTATTCATTGCGGGGAACGAACTGCCGCGCGCATGGGCCCGCATGCGCGTGTTCACCGTCCTCGAAACCGGATTCGGGCTCGGGCTGAATTTTCTCGCGACCTGGCGCGAGTGGCGCGCAGATCCCGCGCGTCCCGAGCGCCTGCATTTCGTTTCGATAGAAAAGCATCCCTTCGATCGCGACGCGCTCGCGCTTCTGCACTCACGCTACGGCGAGCTTGCGCCGCTTGCACAACAGTTGCAGGCGGCATGGCCGCTGCTGGTGCCGGGATTGCACCGACTGCATTTCGAAGACGAACGGGTCACGCTGACGCTGGCACTCGGCGATGTGATCGAACTGATGCCGCGCCTGCGCCTATACGCGGATGCAATCTACCTCGATGGTTTCGCGCCGCGGCGCAACCCGCAGATGTGGTCGCCGCAATTGATGAAGGCGCTGGCGCGCTTCGCGCATCCCGGAACTACCGTTGCGACCTACTCCAGCGCGGGCGCCGTACGCCACGGACTCGAGGCTGCGGGATTTGTCCTGGGGACGCGCGCGGGTTTTGGGCGCAAGCGCGAGATGCTCGCCGGACGTTACGCGCCGTATTGGCCGTGCCGCCGGAGGGCGCAAGCGCCGAGCGCGCCGAACGATCGCCGCGCGATCGTCGTCGGCTCAGGTCTGGCGGGGGCCGCGATCAGCGAGCGGCTGGCGCGACGCGGATGGCGCATCGATCTGATCGAGCGCCGTTCCTTGCCGGCTGCGCAGAATCCGGGCCGCTACGCCGGCGTGTTTCATCCGCACATTTCGCGCGATGACTGCATGCTGTCGCGTGCCGCGCGCAACGGATTTCTTTACGCGGTTGCGCGCTGGCTGGCGTTGGAACGCGTAGGCCTGCCGCTCGCGTGGGCGCGCTGCGGCGTGCTGCAGCTCGCGCGCGATCCCGCCCAGGAGCAGCGTATGAGCGAAGCGATTGCCGACCTGGGGTGCCCTGCCGGATACGCGCGTTACCTCGATCGGGTACAAGCCGAGGCGCTGTCGGCGTGCACCTTGACTAGCGGCGGTTGGTGGTTTTCCGGCGGGGGCTGGATGCGCCCATTGAGCCTCATCGCCGCGCAGCTCGCCGCGGCGAATGCCTACGGCGGAAGCGTCTCGTCGCTCGCTGCGCACATGGGAAATGCCGTGCACGCCATCGATCGCAATGGTGAGGAATGGCGCGCATACGATGCGGATGGCACGCTCGTCGCTTCAGCGCCGATACTCGTGCTCGCCAACTCGAATGACATCACGCGACTCGCGCCGCTCGCGCAAACTCTGCAGTGCATACGCGGGCAGGTCAGCTATGTACCGGCGCGAAGCGTAGCCGCTCCGCGCACCGTGCTTACCGGCAAGGGCTACGTGCTGCCCGAGGCAGACGGGATCGTGGTCACGGGGAGCACCTACGATCGCGACGACGGCGACCCTGAGCCGCAGCGGCAGGGCCACGAGGCCAATCTCCTGCGCCTGGCGCAATTGTTGGCGCAGGCGCCGGCGCGGCTGGACGCTTCGACGCTCGACGGGGCAGTGGGCTTTCGCTGCGTGGCGCCAGACCGTATGCCGCTCGTTGGCGCTTTGCCTGATGTCGTTGCCGCCCGCATGCATAAGGCTGGCCTCGCAGGCGCGCACTTGGCGGATCTGCCGCGATGCCCGGCGCTGTACTGCGCCGCCGGGTTTGCATCGCGTGGGCTTATCTGGGCGGCCCTGGCGGCGGAGATTATAGCGAGCTTGATCGAAGGCGAACCCTTGCCTCTCGAAGGCGATCTCGCCGACGCGCTCGATCCGGGGCGCTTCGTGCTGAAGCGCGCACGTCACGGAACGCTCTAAGGCAACTCTGAAAAAGCCCATGGCCCCCTTTTGCTATGCCCCCATCTCAGTGAAAAACCTCGGCCGAGAAAGCGTCGCCCGAGGTTCTCCAGCGGTTACCTAACGCGGGCACGGCCGCCGCCGCCCGGCGCGCGCCGAATTGCGCCACGCCGTTGCCAGCGGTGCTTCGCTCGTTCCTGCCCTGTGATGCGGTCCTGTTTGGCCATACCACCAATGAGGGGGCGCGGGTTAGAATGGCAGCATGTCTTGCTCTCGAATGCCGCATCGACCCGCCCGCCTGCGCGCACGCGCAATGGAGAAGCTTTGGAAATGGACCTGAGCCTGCAGATTGGCAAGTACGACATCCGCAAGCAACTCGGCAAGGGCGCGACCGGGACCGTTTATCTCGCGGTGGATACTTTCTCCGGCAACGAGGTCGCGCTCAAGGTGATCGAACCCGATGTATTCCGCGACCCGGAGTTCGGCTCCGTCTACCGCGCGCAGTTCTTGAATGAGGCCTCGCTCGCGGGCAAGTTGCGGCACCCTCACATCGTGGCGATTCTCGATGCCGTGGTCCAGGAAGACTCGGGCCATATCGCGATGGAAGTGGTCAGTGGCGGCGACCTGTCGCAGCATGTCAGCGCCGACACGCTGCTTCCGGTCGCGGACGTGCTGCAGATCGGTTTCAAGTGCTGCGGCGCGCTCGCTTACGCGTACCACGAGGGCATTGTCCACCGCGACATCAAGCCGGCGAACATCATGATCGCCGAGGGAACGGACGTGAAGATCGCCGATTTCGGCGCGGCGCTGTTGCGCAAGGCGCAATCGGTGCAGACGGCGAGCATAGGCTCGCCTTATTACATGTCGCCGGAGCAGCTCGAGGACGCGCCGCTTACGCATCATAGCGACATGTACTGCCTCGGTGTGGTGTTGTACGAGCTGTTGACCGGGCAAAGGCCGTTTGTCGCCGACAGCCTGGAGATGCTGGTGCAGAAGATCCTGCATCAGGAACCTGTGGCGCCGAGCACCCTGCGGCCGTCGCTGCCGGCGGAAATCGATTGCGTCGTGCTGCGCGCGCTGGGCAAGAAGCCCCAGTTCCGCTACGACACCTGGGCCGAGTTCGCGCTCGACCTGTCTAATGTCGGAAAACTGGTGTTGCCGTCCGATGCCATCATGGACAGCGAGAAATACGTCGCGTTGCAGCGCGTGGAGATGCTGGCAAAGCTCTCGGACGCGGAGCTATGGGAACTGACGCATGCGGGGATTTGGTCGCGCGTCGCGGCGAGGCAGGCGCTCATCCGCGAGGGCGAGCCCGGGCACAGTTTCTTCTTTCTCGCGCAAGGTCAGGTCAAGGTTACCCTTGCCGGGCGCCTGCTCAATACCATCGGCGAAGGTGAGAGCTTCGGCGAAATGGCCTACATCCGCGGCGGCGAGATGCCACGGCACGCGACGGTGGAGTCGATGACCGATATCCTGCTCGCCGAATTCGAGCCCGCAACCCTGGCCACGATGAGCCTGGGCGCGCAGCTGCAGCTCACGCGGGCATTGGTGCGCAACCTCGTTGACCGGCTGGATTTGGCAAATGCAAGGCTCACCATGTGACTCGCCGCGCGCGCGTTGCGCACGTCGCGATGCGCAAAGCGGATTCAACACTCGGCGGATGCGCAGGTTGCGCCGCGCGGTTTCACGTAACACATAAACGAAATATCTCGTTTTGGCAGGGTCATGCCCAGATTCGCCGCAAACCTGTCGATGATGTATCAGGAGCACGCCTTTCTCGATCGCTTCGGCGCTGCGGCGAAAGACGGATTCAAAGCGGTCGAGTTTCTGTTTCCTTACGCTTTTGCTGCGGCCGACATGCGCGCGCGCTTGACCGAATGTGGCCTCACGCTCGCCCTGTTCAACGGGCCGCCCGGCAATTGGGACGCGGGCGAGCGCGGCCTGGCCGCCTTGCCCGGACGCGAAGGCGAATTCAGAAAAAGCGTCGCGACCGCGCTCGAGTACGCGCGTGCGCTCGGCAACGATCGTGTGCACTTGATGGCCGGATTGGTCGAGCCGGGCGGGGAGCGCGCGCGCTACCGCGAAACCTACGTGCGCAATCTTGCGTGCGCGGCGAAGGACGCCGCAGCGGCCGGCGTCACTGTGGTGATCGAGCCGATCAACACCCGCGACATGCCGGGTTTCTTCCTCAATTGCCAGGATGAAGCGCATGCCATCTGCGCCGAAGTCGGTGCGGGAAATCTCAAGGTGCAGATGGACTTCTATCACTGTCAGATCGTCGAGGGCGACCTGGCAACGAAGCTCAGGAAATATATTGCGGGGGTCGGCCATATCCAGATTGCGGGCGTGCCCGAGCGCCACGAGCCCGATCAGGGCGAAATCAACTATCCGTATTTGTTCCGTCTAATCGACGATCTCGGTTACGCAGGCTGGGTCGGCTGCGAGTATCGGCCCAGAGGCGCCACCAGCGCGGGGCTGGGCTGGTTGCGGCCTTACCTGTGAGCCGATGAAAGCGCATCCGTGAGCAAGGCGCCGCGCCGAGGGGGCGATCAAGGCAGGGAGACCCTGCTGCGCACGCTCGCCGATAACGTGCCGGTGCTGATTGCGTACTATGAACCGCGGAACTTGAGCTGCGTGTTTGCCAACAAGGGCTACGCCGAGGCGAACGGCTGGACGGTGGACTCGATCATCGGCAAGACCGTGCGCGAAGCCATCGGCGAGGAGGCGTGGCGCTTGATCGAGCCGCAGGTTGCGCGCGTGCTCAAGGGAGAGAAAGTCGAATACATCCGGCCGATGACCTTGCCAAGCGGCGCGCGGCGCGCGGTCGAGGTCAGCCTGATCCCGCATTTCGACGAAAAAGCGCATCTATTGGGTGTGTTCGTACTGATCAACGACATCACCCGGCATCAGCTCGCTGAGCAGGCGATCCGCGAGAGCGAAGAGCGCATGCGCAAATTCGCCGCCGCTACCAGGGAGGGCATCCTTTTCCACAGGAATGGTGTCGTTACCGATGTCAACGACGCGCTGCTCGAGGTTATCGGCTATGCGCGCGAAGAGATCGTCGGGCATAACGTAGTCGAATTCGTGACGCCGGAATCGCTGGAGGCGGTGACCGAATACATGCGCACTGGGCGCGAAGACACGCATGAGATCGAAGCATTGCACCGGCGCGGCCACAACGTCGCGATGGAAGTGGTGGGCAAGACACTGCAGCTCGGTGGCGAGACTTACCGATTGGTGGTGCTGCGCGACATCACTGCACGCAAACACGCCGAGGCGCGCATCCGGTACCTGGCGCACCACGACATGCTCACCGGACTGCCCAATCGCGCCTACCTGACTGAGCGGCTGGTCACTATCCTGGCGCTCGCCCGGCGCCACGGCACGCTGGTGGCGATCGTATTTATCGACCTGGACGATTTCAAGACCGTGAACGATACGCACGGCCACCATGCCGGCGACGCCGTGCTGAAGGAAGTGGCTGCGCGCATCAAGCAGGTGCTGCGCGAGTCGGACATGGTGTCGCGGCTGGGCGGCGACGAGTTCCTCGTCATCCTCGCTGATCTTGTATCGCCCGAGGACGCGGCGACGGTCGCGCAAAAGCTGCTGCAGACTATCTCCGGGCCATTTGCGCTCGAAGGCGAACAGCTGTACACGAATGCGAGCATAGGCGTCAGCCTGTTCCCGCGCGACGGCCGCAATGCGGACGATCTGATTCGCCACGCCGACGCGGCGATGTACAAGGCAAAGGAACATGGGCGCGGCCAATGCCGCTTTTACACTTCGGGGTTGGAGGACACGGGGTTCGACGCGGCGACCAGGGAGGCGCAGCTGCGCGAGGCGGTGGGGAAGGGTGAGTTCGTGCTCTACTATCAGCCGCAGGTGAGCGTGCGCGACCTGCGCCTGACCGGCATCGAAGCGCTGGTGCGCTGGCATCATCCCGAGCATGGCGTGATCGACCCGGGGCAATTCATCGAATTCGCCGAAACGCGGGGGCTTATCAACGAAATCGGCCAATACGTGCTGCGCGAAGCCTGCCGTCAGAACAAGGAGTGGCAAGATGCCGGATTTGCCGCGCTGCCCATCTCAGTCAACGTGTCGGCGGCCCAATTTCACCGCAGCGACCTCGTCGCCCAGATAACACGGGTGCTTGATGAATCCGGGCTCGACGGGCGCTATCTGGAGCTCGAGCTGACCGAAAGCATGCTGATGGATGAGCAGATAGTCGGCGAAACCTTGACCGGCCTGCGCGCGCTGGACGTAAAGCTCGTGATCGACGACTTCGGTACCGGCTATTCGTCTCTCGCCTACCTCAAGCGCTATCCCATCGACAAGCTCAAGATCGACCGTTCCTTCATCGACGATCTGGGCCAGGATGCCGACGACCGCGCGATCGCCGTCGCCATCATCAATCTGGCGAAAACCCTGAAGCTAACGGCGCTGGCGGAGGGCGTGGAGCGCGAGGAGCAGCTGGAATTCCTGCGCGCCCATGGCTGCGACGAGTTCCAGGGCTACCTGGCCGGAAAACCGGTTCCGGCGAAAACATTCGCCGCGTTCTTCAGTAAGTAGGGCGTAAGTTTCGAACGGATGGCTTGCATGCGCAAACGCGACCTAGCTTTCTTTGCCCTGCCCAAACCACCTGCCGCGCAGCGCCCGTAGGCTGGCGCGTACTCTTTGGCCGACTGACGAACTGCGCGCTTGCGCCGATTCGCGTACGCGATGCCGCTTGAGGAGTTGCGGCATTTGCGCGAAAGTCAGGTAGCGCGCGCGGAATATGGATTTCAGCGCGGCCAGGATGCGCTCTTCGTCGTCCACCACCAGCAGGCGCGCTCTTTTCACGCTCTGGTCCAGGCTGATCGCGCCGTCGCTGTTTGCGCCAGGCGTGGCGCTCGCCGCGGCGCCGGTCTTGATCAGGCGCGCGGCGTTGAGCAGGGCGGGGTTGAGGGTTGCAGGCGCTGCGGCGGCGGCCGGCGCTCCGAGGCCGGCTTCCGTCTCGAGGCTGGCTTCGATCGCCAGACGGAAGGCCTCGGAAAATTCGCGCGCGCTCTGGAAGCGTTCGTCGGGCTTTTTCGCCAGGGCGCGCTGCAGCACTTGGTTCATCAGCGGCGCCAGTTTGGGGTTCGCGCTGGACGGATCGGCGGGGCGCTGATTGAGCACCTGCTGCATGACGGTCGCCGTGCTGCCGACGAAGGGCTTGGTGCCGGTCAGGAGGTCGTAGGCGATCACGCCGACCGCGTTCAGATCGGTAGGAACGCCGATCGGCGGGCCGAGAAACTGCTCCGGCGCCATGTAGTGCGGCGTACCGAGCACGTCGCCGTGCTGCGTCAGCTCGGAGGCTTCGGTAGCCGTCCCGGCGTGTCGGCATCCACCTACACCGCTTCCGACAATTCCGACACCAGATTTCAGCCTGGGCCGATGGCGCGCCGTGCTTGCCGAGTCTCATACTCGACTCAACACAAAACCCCGGTGATGCGAATGCAGCAAGAAGCACCCCTGATGGTCTACCTGGTCGAAGACTCTCTGGCGATCCGCGCACGCCTGGCGAAAACAATAGAGGGAATCGAAGGCGCCACACTCGCGGGCGAAGCGGGCGCTGTCGGAGCGGCGATCGATGGTATCCGCGTCACGCAACCCAGCGCGGTGATACTGGACCTGCAGCTGGAGGATGGTAGCGGTCTCGATGTGCTCAAAGCCATCCATTCGGCGTCGCCCGCCATGCACTTCGCGGTGCTCACGAATTACGCGACCGATCAGCATCGCCGCGCCTGCATGGACGCAGGCGCGGAATATTTTCTGGACAAGTCCTCGGAGTTTCCGCGCATCCGCGAGATTGTAAATGGATGGACGGTGCACGCCTGATGGCGCCGCCCCAGGCCGACCGATGAAAACCCCAGAGTCAACCCAACGGAGCCATAGATGATCAGCAACATTTCACACCTTGACACAGGCGGATTTGGCGATAGCATCAGCTTCACCGCGTCTGAGCGCCGGCACGAGAGCGCCAACCTGTCAGTGCGCGACCTGACTCGCTTTCTGCATATCGAATGTCCGGACGATGCCTGGCTCGCGCACAGCAGCTTTGTGCTGCGCCGTGTGCACGAAGGCGAATCGCTGGTTCGCGCCGGCGACAAGTTTCACTCCCTCTACGTCGTGCGCTCGGGCTGTTTCAAGACCGTCTACACGGATTTCTTTGGCAGCGAACAGGTGTTGGCTTTTCCGATGAATGGCGACGTAATCGGCGCCGATGGCATCGATTGCGGGCACTACGGTTCCACCGCCATCTCGCTCGATACCGGCGAAGTGGCGATCCTGCCGGTCGCCAGCCGCGCGCGCCTGTTGTACGAACGACCCGGGCTGGAATCGTTATTGTATAAGATTCTGAGCCGCGAACTGGTACGCATGCAGAACATGGCCTGGACTCTGGGTACTCTTGGCGCGGAGAGCCGGGTTGCCGCTTTTCTTCTCGCCATGTCCGCCCGCTTCGGCGCGCTAGGATATTCGCGCAGCTCGTTCAATCTGCGCATGACGCGTCAGGAAATCGGCAGCTATCTTGGCCTAAAGCTGGAGACAGTAAGCCGGGCGCTTTCGAGCCCGAATAGCACCGGCGCCGTTCAGGTGCACCAGAGAAGCATCGACATTTTGGACGTCGATGGACTGCGCGAGGTGGTCGATCCGGCCGCGCGGGTTGCGCCAAGCGTGCCTACGCTGCGCGTAACGAAGTCCACCCAACGCGGCGCCGGCGGCGGCAAGTCTCGAGCGGGCACGCGGTCGCCGCAACGACCTGGATTCGCCTTGCAGCATTTCGCAACTGCATAAAACACAATCCCGGCGCAACGCAACGCGCGACCACGGTTGGACGCAGCTGCGATCGCGCTCCGTATAATCGCGGGACGCGGGCCGGTTGGCCTGCGGCAAGCCGATTAACTTCTGTTCGGCCACTCCTGCCGCTCGCTTTACCAGGATCCGGACAATCTGACAACGTCGATGATTCGCAGCTTGCCAATGTTTTGGAGCGTAGAATATATCGCTCGGCAGTAGAGCGATAGTTCGGATTTGATTTTCCTGTCCTTTATTCTTTACTCGACATCCCAACATGAGCACTTTGGAATCTGATGGACCTAGGAGAAGACTCCCGGCGATTATTTTCGTTTTTCTAATTATTATCATCGGGCTTCTGGGCGGTGCGTACTACCTGGGACCGCGCTTCGAGCGCGAGGCACCGCAAATCAAGCTCCCGGACTCCGGCGTGCTTGGCCTGGCGCCCCTGGAGGTCGCTGTTACCGATCGAGGCGCTGGATTGAAGTCGGTTACCGCGACGCTCTCGGCAGGCGGCTCCGAACACGCGCTGGCTTCCGAGCAGTACGCCCAACCGGTAGCCGAGAAGAAAATCACGGTCGCTTTGTCGTCGAAACTTACTGGCGTCAAAGAAGGACCCGCGGTCCTGCGCGTCAGCGCGCGGGACGGCTCGCTGTGGAATTTTTTCCACGGCAACGAGACTATGATCCAAAAGAATCTCACCATCGACATCACTGCGCCCGTCGTCGAACTCATCGCCGATGACCGCTACGTCAACTTCGGCGGCGTCGGTGCAATCGTTTACAAATCGTCCGCGGATACGGCAACGAGCGGAGTCAAGATCGGCGATCATTTCTTCCGGGGTTTCCAAGGTCAAATTAAAGAGCACTCGGATTATTTCATCGCTCTTTTTGCCCATCCGTATAACGTACCGGCGGACGCCAAAGCGGGGCTTGTCGCAACCGACAAAGCCGGCAATACCAAGGAAATGCCGCTTGTCTACGAACTCAAGAACGTAAAGTACAAGAAGAGCACCATCGCTATATCGGATAACTTTCTTCAGAGCAAGATTACGCCCTTGTTAAACGATGTCGGCGCGCGCCAGGGGACTCCGAAAGATGTCTTTCTCCGGGTCAACAAAGGGCTCAGAAAAGAAAACGAAGACAAGATCGCCGCGATCACGAAGAAATTCACTCCGTCAATACTTTGGAATGGCGCGTTCAGCCAACTGAGCAACTCCAAAGTCGAAGCCAACTTCGCGGATGAGCGGACTTACACCTACAACAATGAACCGATCGACACCGCCTATCACCTCGGCTATGACCTGTCCGTCACCAAGCATTATCCCGTCGAAGCCGCCAACAGCGGCACCGTCGCCTTCGTCGGTGACTTGGGTATTTACGGCAATACCGTCATCCTGGATCACGGCCTTGGGCTATTTACGCTTTATGGCCACTTGAGTTCCATCGACGTCAAGGTCGGTGATTCGATCAAACAACGGCAAATCATCGGCAAGACCGGCGAGACTGGCTTGGCCGCTGGCGATCATCTGCACTATGGGGTTTATTTGCACGGGGTCGCCGTTTTGCCGGTGGAGTGGTGGGATCAGAAGTGGATCAACGACAATATCAGTCCCAAGCTCGAGGGTCAGAGCGGCGAAGCGATCGCTGAATCGCAGCAGTCGAAAGCGCCGCGCAAAGCCGTACGCAAGCGACGCCGCTAACCCTGCGGGCCTGACCTGCCTCAAGTTCTTCGACCTTGCCGACAGGGTACGCGTCGGCAAGGTCGGCGGCATGGGTGAGATCCTTGGCGTAGAAGCGTGCAAAGAAAGTGATCACGCCCTAGAAGTATCCAGGCTGTTTCCTGCATTGTGTACCCAACGATAAGCCACGTCGTCTTGTCTTTGCACCTAGACTGACTTGTCATCGCCCACTGCATGGTTGGCCCAACGACTGCCAGGGTTCGCTTTCCAGATTCATCTAAGGCACCTTCGACCGGCCGGTCGGTCCGATCCGAAGCGGACATCCAACATCCTGCGTCCGAACGACTTGATTTACCTCGCGCTGCTGAGCAACTCCGGATAGGGCCATCCGCGTTGCCCCTTTTCGAGGATGCGCATGCGCTTCTGCGGAACGCCCTGCTTCTTGAGGAAAGTGAAGGCGTTCTTCGCACCCTGTCCTCCGCCAGGGCAAATGATCACCACGTCTTTGTTCGTCGCCAGAATGTTTGCAACCGCGGGCTTGAGCGCCGCGCGCTCCCCGTCGGATTTCACAGGGTAAGCATAGGTGGGGACAGCACCAGGCAGATGGTGTTGCACGTATTCCTTCTCGACTTGAATATCGAGAAGGAACGGCTGCTCTGCGGACTGCAGACGCTGCTTCAGATCGGCGGGCGTAATGTAATTGAAGGACTGCGCAAAAACCCCCTGCGCCGCCAACATCAGAATCAAAGCCAATGAAGTCTTCATCGCTTTGAGGCCTACATATGACGAATGTTTCATGGTCAAGTTCTCTTCTCTTCGGGTGGATTGAAAAGACCGTTCGCGGCTCGGGCCGGCAAAGATGTTATCCAGAAGCATGCCTTTGCACATCGGCATGCGCTGTCTCTCTCGCCTGCTTGACGCCAAGCCGAGGGTAAGCGAAATGTCCTGGCCGGGATATGCACGGTATGGATAGGGTCTTGCAATCGGTCGGACGCAGGCGCACCATGCTTTCGGGCACAAAGCCCGCGACTGCTGAATCAGCGGGAAATTACTGATCGGCCAAACGTGCGACAAAGATGGAGTTGAATATAACATCGCGCGCAAATGAGGAGGCGCAATTAGAATGAAACGTTTCTCTGCAGTGGCTCGAATTATTCTGACCATATGCCTATTGGCGACTCATGCAGGATTCGCTGCCGCTCAGCAGGCCTATCCCAGCAAGCCGATTCGCTTCATCGTTCCATTTCCTCCCGGGGGCAGCTCCGACCCAGTCGCCCGCCTGATCGGGCAGAAGCTGGCCGAGAGCTGGGGTCAGAATGTGGTCGTCGACAACCGTCCCGGCGGCAATACCGTCATGGGGACCGAAGCCTTGGTCAAGTCCGCGCCCGATGGCTACACGATTCTGTTGGTGGTGCCCACGACTCATATCATCAACTCTCTCCTGCTGCGCAATCTTCCCTACGACAGCATGAATGACTTTGCTTCGGTCGCTACGCTTACCCGAAGCGAGTACGTACTGGTGCACCATCCTTCGGTAGCGGCGAATACGCTGCAGGAGTTCATTGCGCTCGCCAAATCCAAGCCGGGTGAGCTCAATTACGCTAGCTCGGGAAGCGGGACCGGAACCCATCTGGCAGGTGAATTATTCAACATGGTGGCGGGGGTCAAGATACAACACATCCCGTATAAGGGTGGGGGGCAGTCCCTCACCGACCTCATGGGCGGACGGGTGCAGCTGTCTTTCAGCGTCCCGATTGCACTGCTTCCCCACATCAAGAGCGGCAAACTCAAGGCCATCGCCATCACCGGCGAGAACCGCTTTTCGCGCCTGCCTCAGGTGCCAACCTTCACCGAGGCCGGTCTCCCGGGCTACGACCTGAAATCCTGGCAAGGGGTGTTTGTACCGGCCCGCACCCCGAAGACAATCATCGACAAGCTGTCGACCGAAATCGCCAGGATCTTGGCGATTCCCGAGGTTAGGGGGAAGCTCGACACCCAAGGAATGGTACCGCTCATCTCCACACCTGAACAGTTTGCTGCACTGATGAACGCCGACGTGGCGAGATTCGCAAAAATCATCAAGACCGCGAACATCAAGCTGGAGTAAGGATTCTTCTTAGAATTCTTAGAATCCATAACAAAAGTCATATTGTTATGGCTCAATTTAGGGAAGTACGAGGGGAGTCGAGTGGGAAAGGAAGGGTCCCCCCGCTTTTTCGGCCCCTCGTTTTGTTACGGCTTGGTCGAGTCTTGCCCGCAGACTGCTACCACGCAGCTCGCGGGGTCGGGGCGCCTAACCTTCTTGAACCAAAGAAGCCCCCCGGCAGGGGCGCCGCGCAAGTCACTTGCCGATGTTGAACCGTCTTGCTGCCGGCACGCAGCCGGCGGCAAAAGCGCGTTCAATCTTCGATCTTCACCGTGATCGCCTTGCCGGTTCCCGTCGTATACGAGCTCTTCCCGGACGCCATGCCGACCACCACCACGCGGAACCAATCGGGGGCGCCGGCGATCGGTATCATGGTTGAATCATCTGCATCGAAGACCCAGCGATTGCCGTGTCGGGTTCGGTCCTTTTCGACTGTGTTCTTGAAGAACCGCGCCGGCAGCTTGGCATGCTCGTAGACATAGTACTGAACATCTTCCTTGGTCCACCCGTGGGCCGCCATGACCGCGGCGTGGTCCGGGGACATCAGCAGGCAATTGTCCGCCCATCTTTCGCTGTATAGCCAATACCGCGTAGAGCACGATCCGATGCACGGTATGGTGCCGGCGAAGGTTTGCAGTATGCCTTCCGGGGTCTGGCTTTGGTAATCGAATATCTCCAGCTGCGACTCCACCCCGAAGATGGTCACGGCGCTGTCCTCGCGGCGATAACCCATCTCCACGTGGTAGGGCTCCCACGGGTTCTCCTCTTCGTTCTCACCCAGGCACATGCTGTATTTGTTCGCCGAACCGATCGTGTCCATATCGCCCGCGCCGAGGTAGGCGTAGCCGATGTTCATCATGATCAGCCGCAGCGCTCGCCCGAGCACCGAATTGGTATGCGATTTTGCGCCCGGCCCGAGCGCGCCGCCTTCGCAGTTCAGCCCGATCTCTTTTCTGATCGGTCCGTTGATCACCATCATCGGGGCATGCGGACCGGTCGAGCATGCGATGACGCGGAAAAGCATGCGCGGGTCTGTAAGCGCTTTGACGGCGGCGATCAGTATCGGTAGCGGACGGTGTCGCGGCAGGCATCCCGCCATCACGGCATTGATCGCAATCTTCTTGACTGTCGCCATGCCCATTCCCGGCTCGAGGATCCCGATGACTTCGTCGGGGTCGCGCCGCGTGGTTTTAAGCAGTTCGACTACCTTCTGCTCGGTCGGCGGGACGAGCGGGAAGCCGTCGCCCCAGCCGTACTCGATGAAGGCCTCGTTCATCGAGTCCCACGCCGAACCTGTCGACGTACCCTCGAATACCTCGAAGGCTTCGCCTGCAGGCGCTGCGTGCACGAACGCCTCCACGGTCACGTCGCTGGTCAACGCTTTGATGACCTCGTCGAGGGCGGGCTCCGTCGCGCGCCTGATCTCGTCCGGGTTCAGGTTGCTCAGGGCCGATGTCCGAAGGCGCGCCTTCTGCACGACAGGAAATCCCGCGGACTCGGCGGTCAATTTGGCATTTTCAATGAAGGGCTCCGAAACCAGAGCCACTGTCGCGACTTGCCGGCCTTCCAGCTTGACCATGTCAGTCACAAGCCACGACGTACAGCTCCCTCAATCGCCGGTGGTGCCGATCGCGACGTCGCAATTCGCAATGATGTCCTCGTGCTGGGCGCGGGTGAACGGAAAGCTGTTCCAGGTCGAGCGCCAGAATTTCACCCCGGGGAATCGCTTGTCGAGCATCTCTGCCAGAACACCGAGGGCGATTTCGCCGCCCGGCTTCCCGTTCCAAAGTAGGCCGACCGTCTTGTCCCGGAGAGAGGCCGGTCGCTTTGCCGGCTCGACGCGCAGGGGCGCCTTGACCGCAACGGGGCTGAGCGTCTTGAGGATATCGGTCGATTCATTCATTTTCATTTCAATCACCTTTATTCGCGGGTTTGCTGATCTTCACTTGTCGCATCATCGGCAGATCCTTCCTGATTTCCGTCAGAAGGATCCCCTCCAGAATTTCATCAGGGACGATACATTCGGCGCAGGCTTTCGGCCCGAGCACCAGTCCGACCTCAGTGACGCCGTCCTTGACCGTCATGAGCTCGAAACCGATATCGTCATCGAACGATGGGCCGAGCCTTCCCAGGATACCCTTGATCTTTTGCTCTAAATACATGGTCTGCCTTTTGAGTGGAGATAGATAGCCGCAAAACCACAGCGCTCGACACAGCTTACCTCTTTTGCGCGCCGACGTCCTTCCATACGTCCTGGATCATCCGTTCTTCATTCTGAATGAATGTCTGGAGTTCCGCCTCGGAGGTGAGCGCCGCGGGGATGAAATTACCTTTGACCATTTTGTCCTTGAAGCTTGCTGAGTTGGCGACCGCGGTGACGGCTCCGCGCAGAACCTTTACCACCGCTTGCGGCGTGTTCTTATGCACAAACAACCCTCGCCAGAAGATGAAGTCGACGTTGATGCCGATCTCCTTGTAGCTCGGCACGCTCGGAAAACTCTCGAGCCGTTTCGGCGACATGACGCCCAGCAGCCGCAGCTGCCCGGCGTTCAGCAATCCTGCGGCATCCCCGACCACGACGCCGCACGAGTCGATCTGCCCGGCAAGCGTGGCGGTATGGAACCCCGCGCTGCCCGGATAGGGAACGGGCAGAAACTTGACCCCGGCAGCCTTCTCGAGCAGCGGGATCTGCATGTAGGTCGCCGACCCGAACCCCGTCGTTCCAATGGTGATCTCCCCTGGTTTGCGCTTCGCGTCAGAAAGGAACTCCTGCAAATTCTGCCACTTCGCCTTCTGGGCGACCGCGATTCCATACGCGTCCTGGTTCAACATGCCCAGAAAGGTGAAGTTCTTGTGCGAAACCTTACCCTTGGTCTCGAAGGTTTGCGTGACGATGGACTGCGAAGTGAACAGCAGCGTGTACCCGTCCGGCTGTGCGGCGAGCACGCTTTCGGATCCGACCACGCCTGCAGCGCCCGCTTTGTTCACCACGATGACCCTGGCTGGCAGAACCTCGCTCATCGCGTTGGCGATTATCCTTCCCACGATGTCGGTTCCGCCCCCAGGCGGAAAGGGAACGACCAAGCTGATTACGTGATTGGGATAGTCCTGCGCGCATACGCTGGGCGTCACCGCGGCAGCCAGGAGCGCCAGCGTCACGTATATCAAGGACAACTTTCTCATGGGGCGTGTCATCATGGCGAAACTCCGTCTTTATGGTCGTGGTAAAGCCATCCTAACCTCGGCACGGACCCGGGCTGCGCCGCGCCAATCGCGATCCCCAGCGCTGCAAACAGGCCCCTGCTGGTCAATTCTGCTCCACAGAACAGGGATTCTAATTTCTTTTTTCTTCTTTTGCCGCAAAAGTGTCTGTCATATTAGCGGGCGTGTCAAGTTGCCCAGCGCGTCATAACTGACGTGCTGTTGGATGCACGCGCTTACGTACATTGACAACGCCGGGTGCGGCTGAGATGATGCTGTCCAAATAAAAAAGAACCACTGTCGCTCCGGCAGTTTGGATGCTGCTTGATCGCAAGCCATCACATTGGGGAATCATGAATCGTACGTTCGTTCCGCTCTTGAAATTGGTTGCCGGAATGGTGTGTGCCGCCGCTGTGGGGAACGCATCGGGACAGGCATTTCCCGCCAAGCCGATACGCATCGTCGTTCCCTATGCGGCAGGGGGCCCGAGCGACATGGTCGCGCGAACGGTGGCCCAAAGGATGTCCCAGATCATGGGCAACCCGGTCGTGGTCGAGAATCGCCCCGGGGCCAACGGCATTATCGGCATGGAGCATGTGGCTAAATCCCCGGGCGACGGCTACACCATGGTCATGTTTTCGCTGGGCGGCTCAGTGCTCAACACCGTCCTGCGGGAGAAGCTGCCTTACACGCTGCTCAAGGATTTCAGACCCGTGGGCAACATGGTGAACATGGCGGAGTTGTTGGTGGTGCATCCATCGGTCCCAGCGAAGTCCATCAAGGAGCTGGTCGCGCTTGCGAAGGCGCGACCCAATGCACTGAACTACGGCTCGTCTGGCATCGCCGGTACGCCCCATTTGATGGGCGAAATGCTGAAGCAGGCTGCCGGAATCGAGATGACGCATGTGCCGTACAAGGGGACCGGTCCCGCGACCATGGACGTCATCAGCGGGCAGATCCAGCTCATTTTCACCGAGGTGCCGGTGCTGCTGCAGCATGTGAAGGAGGGCAAATTGCGCGCGCTCGCCGTCGGCACGCAGCAGCGCTCGGCGCTGCTGCCGGACGTGCCCACCATGGCGGAATCCGGATTTCCGCAGCTGCTCGCGTACAACTGGTTCGGGCTGCAGGCGCCGGCCGCGACGCCGAAGGAAATCATCGGCAAACTGAACGCGGCGCTGGTGAAGGCACTTGAGCATCCGGACACCAAGGCGCTGTTGCAGAGCCAGGGTGCCGACCCCGCGCCGGTTACCCCGGAGCAGTTTGGTCAGTGGGTCGAGGGCGAGGTCGTCAAGTGGGCACGGGTCGTCAAAACCTCCGGTGTCAAAGTGCAATAGCTCCCGGCCGCCCGGCGCATCAGCCAAGCGAGGATTCCCCATGTACGTCACTTCTCTTCCCGACAACGCGCAATTCGATTTCATCATCGTCGGGGCGGGCTCCGCGGGCTGCGTGCTCGCCAACCGGCTCACGGCGGACGGGCGCCACCAGGTGCTGCTCATCGAGGCGGGCGGGCGCGACTCGAATGTCAACATCCATATCCCGATCTTTGTGGCAAAGCTGCTCAAGGACGAGCGCTTCACCTGGCCGTTCCAGACCGAGCCGCAGAACCACCTCAAAGGCCAGCGGCAGCTCTGGGTGCAGGGCAAAGTCATTGGCGGTTCCGGATCCATCAACGGCAATCTCTTCGTAAGAGGAGATCCGGCCAATTACGATCAATGGAGGGACGCGGGTTGCAGCGGATGGGGCTATGCGGACATGCTGCCCTACTTCAAAAGGCTTGAGGATTTTCCGAATGGGGACCCTGCAGTCCGCGGCCGCGGCGGGCCCATCGGTTGCACCCAGCTCGCGAATTTCGACGAGCTCTCCAATGCGTTTCTGGCAGCGTGCGCCGAGGCCGGACACAAGCGGGTATCGGACTACAACGACGGCGTCAACTACGAGGGCGCTTTCTACAGCCAGTACTCCACGCGCAGAGGATTTCGCAGCAGTTCGGCCGTGGGCTACCTGCGGCCAGCGCTGCGCCGGCCGAATCTGACGGTACTGATCGGGTCGCTGGTTACGCGCGTCCTGATCGAGGACAAGCGCGCAGTCGGTGTCGAGGTCTCCGTGGGCGAGTCGCTGCGCAAAGCGATGGCGCGCCGCGAAGTGGTGCTCTCGGCTGGGGCGCTGCAGTCGCCGAAGCTGCTCGAGCTCTCGGGCATCGGAGATTCGGCTATCCTGCAGAAGCATGGCGTGCCCGTGGTGCATCACCTGCCGGGCGTGGGCGAAAATCTGCGCGACCATTCCAATACGCGCCTGACCTTCGAGTGCGCCAAGCCGATCACCATCAACGACGTGTTGCGCAGCCCCTGGCTCAAGCTGAAAGAAGGTATGCGGTTCATTTTGAGGCGCGAAGGTCTGCTCACCATCTGTTCCTCTACCGCGCAAGTCAACCTGCGCAGCCACGCGGGAGCATCCCGGCCGGATCTCGTGCTGCGCTTGCAGCCGCTCTCCGGAAAGGATCGCTACGCGCGCACACCGCGCTATGGCATGGACCCATTCCCAGGCTTCACCATTTCGATCGGCGTGCTGTATCCGCGCTCCGTCGGATGTCTGCATCTGCAATCCAGAGACCCGCAACAGCAGGCTTGCATGGACCCGAAGTACCTGTCGGATGAATCCGATCGGCAAATGTACATGGGTGGGATACGCCGGGTGCGCAAGCTGGCGCAGCAACCTGCGCTCCGGGGCTTGGTGGTGCGGGAGACCCGACCTGGCCCCGATGTGCAGGATGACGACGCCCTGATCGACTATATCCGTTCCACGGTGCAAACGAGCTGGCACATGGTGGGCACGTGCAAGATGGGCATCGACCCGCTCGCAGTTGTGGATTCGGAACTGCGCGTGTACGGCATGCGCAATCTGCGCGTCGCTGATGCCTCGGTCTTTCCGACGATTCCGGCGTCAAACACCAACATTCCGTCTATCGCCATGAGCGAGAAGGCGAGCGACATGCTGCTCGCCGCAGCACTTCAGTAGCCGGGTTGTACGCTGGTCGTCAATGGACGCGGTGTTAGCGTCGGATGAGCGAGGCTCTGAGGATGCACAGCAGTGCACCGTTCTGGTCGGTATAGATAAGCTCGGTGGTTACGATCAGCATCGCAGTGCCGTCCTTGGCGAAACGCTCGGTGATGTTCGCGTACCTCGCCTGCGAGAAGATTTGGTCCCCAAGGGCAGGATACTTGAACACCTCGATTTCGTTGCCGGCATTCAAAATTCTCTTCAATGGGGTGGGAAGCGGTGGCAGCGCCCCACGACCGCCCCCGCGGACAGTGACGCCGCCATCCGCGTTTGGATCGTCTCGAAATGCGCGCGTGATCGGATCATCGCTGCCAGGAGCGAGTTTCCAGCTTAGAAACGCGCAATAGATCGGCGGGGTCACGATTCCGCCGAACTTAGTGGTCTTGGCAAATGCATCGTCCCAATAGCGCGGATCCGGGTCCATGATCGCCTGCGTGAAGCGGCGCAAGTCCTCGCGGTCAACCCCCCACAAACTCGCCTCCACCTTCTCAGCGCTCACGCCTATCATGGCCTTCACTTCGTCGGTGAGTGCACTCGTCTCGTTTGCCATACTAGTGTCCTCTTCGGATAAGCAACAGGAAATCTATTCTTGCTCTCTTCGCGCGGCGAACTACTCTTCAATTTGCCGATCTGGGTCCTTTGTCGTACGGCGGACAAGACGTGTTCAAGTCGGCTCGGATCTTCGTGAGAAAGACGTTTCTACTCGATCTTGATATTGGCAGCTTTGATGACGTTGCCGAATCTGGCAAAGTCCGATTTCACGAGCGCAGTGAACTGCTCAGATGTAGAGATAAACGGCTGCATCCCCTGGTTTTCCAGCTTTTCCCGGACGTCGGGCATTGCCAGTATTGTGCCCAACTCGACCGACAGTTTGTCGATGATGCTCTTCGGGGTACCGGCTGGGGCGACGACTCCGTACCAGGTTTTCACGTCGAAACCCTGCAGGCCAGCTTCGATGAAGGTCGGCACTTGGGGCAGGGTCGGCAAGCGCCTCTCGCCGGTGATAGCGATAGGCTTGAGTCGGCCAGTCTTGATATGAGGGAGGGCGTTTTGCGGACCGATGAACCACAGCTGCACCTGGCCGGCGAGCAGATCGGTAAGTCCCGGCGCCGTGCCCTTGTACGGAACGTGTTGCATCTTGACTTTGGTCAGGATCTCAAACAATGCGGCCGCCAGCCGGTCACTGCCTGCGGCGCCGGAGGAAGCGTAGTTGAGTTGTTCCGGCCTGGACTTCGCTAGCGCGATGAACTCCTGCAAATTATTGGCGGCAACCGATGGATGGAGCACCAGAACGAACTCACTGCGAGCAACAGTACCTACCGGAGCGAAGTCCTTCAGGGTGTCGTAAGGAAGTGTCCGGTACAGGTGCGGAACCACGGTGAGCGCGTTGGCCCCGAGAAAAATGGTGTAGCCATCGGGCGCGGATTTCGCCAGGGCTTCGGTGCCGATGACCGTGTTGCCCCCGCCGCGGTTGTCCACGATCACCGGCTGGCTCCAACTTTGGCTCAGTTTTTGCCCGACAAAACGAGCCAATGTGTCGCTGCCGCCTCCCGGAGGGTAAGGGACTATGAAGCGAATCGGCTTGCTGGGATACGCGGGCTGGGCGGCGGCGGATCCCGCGACAGCCATCGTCAGCACGCCTACAGTCAACATACGCGATACAGCGGTGCAGAGCCTCATCATGGCGACTCCCCTGAGAGCGACAGTGAATTCAGTCGTCTTCTTTTCGTGCGTTCGACCTATGGCGAAGGTCTCGTTCCGGCACAGCGCTCGCGAGCGCCGTGCCGGGAAGTAGTTTGCGCTTGCGCCCGGCCGATGGCAATCCTGATTGCGTCAAGATGGCGCAAATCACAAGAGCATCCAACCCATACGCGTCTGGCCTGCAGCACCTCAGAAGCGGGCTTGTACGCCGAGCTTCCGCGCGTGCGGCGTCGCCGGCAGATCACGGCTTCTATTCCTGCGCGCGGCACGGCGCCCGCGCGAGGGTGAGGCGGTCGGCCAGTCGCCGCCGAGCGAACGGCTAGCCCTTTCCGCAGCCTCGAGGAGCGGTTTCCTCATCCTCGTCAGACGATCGGCGGAAAAACGCTCCAGCGGGCCAGACAGAGACAGCGCGCCCATGAGCACGCCGTTGGGACCGAACACCGGGGCGGCGATGCCTGCGCAGGACGGATCTCGTTCGCCGAAAGAGGCATGGATCAATGGCCCGTCAGAATTGACTTGTGCGCCGTCGCGAAACGCGAGCAGCACCCTGCCGGGCGCGCCGCGGCGCACAGGAAGCAGATCGCCCGCGCGCACCCGGTCTAGCGTCGGATGATGTGAGTCTTTGCGAAACAGGCACAACCGCGTCTTCTCGTCGTGCCAAACGTGGAACGAAGCGCTTTCGGTGCCTTGCTCTACTAGCCACTCCATGATTGGAACCACGCATTCCTTGAGTTGATACGTTGCCTCGAACGCCCTTCCGAGCCGGAAGGCAAACAGGCCGAGTGCGTATTTTTGGTCGGAGCGGCGCACTGCGATCCCGCAGCGCTCGAGCGAAGCAAGCAGGCGCAGCAACGTGCTTTTGTACATGCCGGTATCACGGGCTAGGTCCGCGAGGGACATCGGCTGCGATTTGGCCTCCAGCGCGGCAACAATGGCAAATGCGCGATCCACTGCAGCGACGCCTCCAAATCTGAGCGTGCGGTCGTTTTTCTTTGGCATGATGTACAGGCCCTCCCGATATTCTGTCTACCAGAACACAAATTCTGTTCCAAGCATATCCGCAATCGTCGCCGACATCAAATAGGCAATACGGTGTCACGGTTTCTTGACGCGCCTCGGGACCATGCACTACACTTCCAGGCAGGTCGGAAAATCCAGTGATCAAGTGGCGCCACTGACCATGCCAGCAACCTCGAAGTAATTGCTATCGACGGAACAGAAATTGGGAGAGACACAATGACGACGCTAGAAACGCTTGAAGTATTAAACCCTGTGGCCGACATGCCGGCGGACTCGAAGAGCATAAAGGTTGCACCTCGGCCCACAACGCTAGACGGGAAAACCGTGGGGCTGTACTGGAACTTCAAGCCGGGTGGCAAGGATGCGCTCGAAAGGGTAGGAGAAGCAATAAAAGCACGGTTCAAAGACGTATCCGTAAAGGTTTATAGCTCACCCAGGCCAGTACAGAAGAGTGTGCTGGCTGCCGTGGTAAACGAATGCGATGTTGTGGTGGGCTCAACTGCCGATTGAGGGTCGTGCACGTTGTGGCTTGTCCACGACCTCATAGAGTTTGAAAAAGCCGGTGTCGCGACAGTCGCGATCGTAAGCAAAGGCTTTATTGACGACACCAAGCACTCGGCTAAGGCTTTTGGCATGCCGAATCTGCCTTTCGCCGTGGTACCCCACACCATTACCAGCCGTAGCCTTGAGCAGATAAGGAGCGATGTCGAGCCGATCTGTGGGGAACTCATTCAAGGCTTGTTGGTTACCCCGCCCGCTGCGCAGGCGAGCGTGTCTGGCACGGGGGAAGCAGTTCGGGCGATCTCGGAGAAGTTCAGCGGGCGAAATATGTACGACGCCTGGGAGGCAATGAACGAGACGTTCATGGAAAGAGGCTGGGGTGATGGTTTTCCGTTAGTGCCGCCTACACGCGAAAAAGTGGAAGCCACGCTTAGGGCAGTAACCAAAGATCCTTTGGAGACGCTAGGTCGGCTGACCCCAGGCAATGGCTTGGTGACGATTGAGAAGCTCGCCATAAACTCAGTAATGGCCGGATGCAAGCCTGAGCACTTCCCGGTCATCGTGACGGCGCTGGAAGCCATGCTCAATACGCCGGAAACTCAATTTCCGATCCGTACGGTATCTATATCCACGGGTCCGCACTTCTTCATGCTTTTAATTAACGGGCCGATAGTTAAGAAGCTCGGCATCAACAGTGGTGCCTGCTCGCTCGGCCCGGGAAAACCGGGCAGAGTAAACACCGTGTTGGGCCGAGCGCTCAGGCTCGTCATGATGAACGTGGGCCATTGTTATCCGGGCAAGGGCGACATGGATACGATTGGAACGCCACACAAGTGGAGTTTCTGCATAGCCGAGAACGAAGACGCAAGTCCGTGGCCCTCATTCCATGAAGAGCGCGGGTTTCGCAAGGACCAGAGCACAGTTACCGTGCTCCCTGCCATCGACGTCACGCACGTAAAGGACTACAACGACAAGGCCGACGAGCTATTGAACACTTGGGCCTGCGCGGCGGCGCGCCCGACGGACGCCGCCATGTTGGCGAATAGGGTGGAATATGGGTGGCGTCATGTTTTCATGTTGATTTGCCCTGACCACGCGCGCATCCTCGCGGAGCAGGGCTATACCAAACGCGGCGTCAGGGAGTACGTTGCCGCGCATAGTCTCGCGCCGCTCAAGTGGATCAACAGCGAGTTGCGCAACCGGCCGGAGCCTATAGCCCCGCAGTGGCGCTGGACGCTGACCGCCGATCAGGAGATGCGCATTCCGGTGATCCAGGATCCAAGCCATATTCACATGGTGGTGATAGGAGGCCAGACCGGCAAGAGCGACTACGCCAAACTCTTGGGTCAACCCAGCAAGACGATGGAGATCACCTGTGCTGCGGGTTCGTAAACTGCGCCGAACGCAGGAGTAAGCGCTGGGCCGGTCGGTTGGTTGAAATTGGCTAGTCTGGCTTATGCTGTTTTTATTCTTTGTCTTGCCTTGGCTAGCGTGCGTAGCGTAGCAGGCGCACGTCGGCCAAGATAAGACGTGCGCAAATCTCTCGGCGGCCCCGTTTCGTTTCGGCACGCCCATGGCCGTCTAGAATTGCGCTAGACTGCTGGCGCCATGCGTTTTAACCTTCAGTCGCGCTCCAGCCCGCTGCACTCATGATTACGCGCTACCGATATTGCCCCGCAAGGCGTTGTGGATATCAGCTGCTATGCTGAATTCTGCCGTCGCTGCGCGTCTCGCGTCTCCAGTGCCCGTCATCGGCCAGATCCGGGAGGGCGCCTTCATCCTCGAACTGCGCTGCATCGAGGACGAAGCGGATTTCCTCGCGCCGCTGCAGTGCGCAGCGCACCTTGCCGGAGACAGCGCGTGATCGTCGCCACCGCCGGACATATCGATCACGGCAAGACAACGCTCGTTAAAGCGCTGACCGGCGTCGACACCGACCGGCTGCCGGAGGAAAAGGCGCGCGGCATTTCCATCGACCTCGGATTCGCGTATCGCAAGACGGCAGACGGAAACGTCATCGGTTTTGTCGACGTTCCCGGGCACGAGCGCTTCGTGCACAACATGCTCGCCGGCGTGTGCGGCATCGATTACGTGATGCTGATCGTCGCCGCCGACGACGGCGTGATGCCGCAGACCGTCGAACATCTGAATATCGTGGACCTGCTCGCGGTCAGGCGCGGCGTCGCCGTCATCACCAAGACCGACCGCGTCCCGGGAGAGCGCGTCGCTGAAGTGGTTGCGCAGGTGCGTGCGTTGCTTGCGAGCACCGCGCTTGCCGGGATTGGAATATTGCCGGTGTCGGCAGTCACGGGCGATGGCATCGAGCGGCTGCGCGATGCCTTGGCCGTTGCCGCGAAGGAACACAGCGGCCGGGAAGACGCCGGCCGGAATTTGCGCTACGCCGTCGACCGCGTGTTCACCGTGGTTGGCAGCGGCAGCGTCGTCACCGGCACGCTGTTTAACGGCAGCATCGCGCCGGGTGACAAAGTAGAGCTCACCCCTAGCGGCATCGAAGTGCGCGTGCGCGGCATCCAGAAAGACGGCAAAGCGGCGCAGCAGGCGCACGCCGGCGAGCGCTGCGCGCTCAACCTTACCGGCGCGGATGTCGCGCATATCCATCGCGGCGACTGGGTGGTCGCGCCGGCGATCCATGCGCCGACCGAGCGCCTCGACGTGCAGCTGACGCTGCTCGCGAGCGAAGAGCGGCCGCTCAAACACTGGACTCCGGTGCATCTGCATCTGGGCACGGCGGATGTCACGGCGCGCGTGGCCATTCGGCGCGGCGCCTCGATCGCGCCGGGCGCCTCGGCGCTCGCGCAATTGATCGCCGACAGACCGCTGGCAGCGCTGCACGGCGATCGCTTCATCCTGCGCGACCAGTCGGCGTTGCGCACCATCGGCGGCGGCACCGTCGTCGACCCGTTCGCAACGTCGGCTCGTCGCAACGCGCAGACGCGCGCGGCCCAGCTTGCCGCACTCGGGCAGGCGGACCCCGACACGGCGCTCACCATGCTGCTGGCATGCTCGCCAGCCGGCGTGGATCTGGCGCAGTTCGGGCGCGCATTCAATCTGACGGCCGCGCGCGCCGCGGCCCTGCTGCAACACCCTGACATCGCCGTCGTCGGCAAGGAACTGCGCGTGGCCTTCCCGCGCGCGACGGTCGACGGCGTCAAGCAGGGCGTGGTCGATGCCTTGACGCGCTTTCACCGCGAGTCGCCGCAGGCGCTTGGCGCGGAGATCGAAAGCCTGCGCGCGTCGCTTGCGCCGGCGCTTGCCGCCACGACTTTCGTTGCGCTGCTACGCGAACTCGCCGACCAGCGCAGGATAGAAGTCACAGGCTCGCTCGCGCGCCTGCCGCGGCATGTCGCGACCGCCAACCCGGCCGATGAGAAGATGTGGCAGACGATAAAGCCGGTGCTCGAGGGCGCCGGATTCAAGGTGCCAGCCTTGCGCGACCTGATTGTCAGCACGCAGATCAAGGAAGCGCCGTTGAAGGATTTCCTGTACCGCAAGAGTCGCACCGGCGAGTTGATTCGCGTGGGAACTGAGCGCTTTTTTCCGCGCGCGACACTCGCGCAGCTCGCGGCGCTCGCGCAGGCCGTGGCACGGGCGGCGCCCGGCGGGCAATTCACGGTGGCGCAGTTCCGCGACGCGAGCGGGATCGGCCGCAGCCTTGCGATGGAAATTCTCGAATGCCTCGAGCGGCTCGGCATCGCTCAGCGCATCGGCGATTTTCGCAAAATGCATAAAGACTTCATCCCGATCCTGGGTCCTGCGACCGCGCCGCCGGCGCCCGCCGCAGTTGCGCCTAAGTCCGCAATCGCACCCAAGGCAGCGATTCCACCTAATCCGCATGCGCAGCAGCGGCGTGCAGGGCCGCATAGACCGAAGAGATGAGAGGGCAAGATGTCCGATTCGAATTTTGACTTCATCGCGATCGGCACCGGCATCACTCATCCGAGCGCGCCAAAGCACGCAGCGCAATAAGGGCTGTCGGTCTGAGTGCGGCTTGCCCTATAATCAACATTCAACTCTTGGATCTGGCCCTAAACGGCATCCGTGCCGGTGGGTAAGAGGCGGCACCAAGGGGCAGACGCCAGGCGCAGGAAGGGAATCGCTCCCGGTGGGGCGGCCGGACTTCAAACCCGGTGAGGGCCGTATTCGGTTCTGTGTGGGTTCGACTCCCACTCTCTTCCGCCAACATACAGGTGTATCATGCGATGCCTGCCTGAGCAGTCAGCAAATATTACAAAAATAGGCTGTGCCGATAATTCACTGCATTGCACCAAAGGACAATCTGGGATTATCTAAGAGGATTTAACAAGCCCGGGATTCGTCCAAAATCTCAACGCAGCAAACATTTCCAGCAAGGAGGAGCAGCCGTGACCACCATCCCGAATATGACCCGTTGCGCACGCTTTGGCGCCGCGCGTATTGCCGCCGCCATCGCGCTTGCGCTGTTTGCGGCTGCGCATGCTACGACCGCATCGGCGCAGACATACCCTTCGCGCCAGATCCGGCTGATTGTGCCTTCTCCACCGGGTGGCAGCAATGACATCGTCAGCCGGCTTCTCGCCCAGAAGATGTCCGAGCGTATAGGCCAGCCGATGATCGTCGAAAACCGTCCCGGCGGCGACAACGTCATCGGCGGCGAGTTGGTCGTGCGCTCCGCGCCCGATGGCTACACCCTCCTATTCATATCGACCGGCTTCTCGATGCTTCCCGCGACGCGCAAGGTGCCCTTCGATCCGATCAAGTCGCTGATACCGATAGCGCAGGTCGGCTACGGCCCCAATGTCATTTTCGCAGCGCCCGACCTTCCGGCGAACAATGCACAGGATCTGATCGCACTGGCAAAAGTAAAGCCCGGAGCGATACGCTTCGCCTGGGGCGGTCTACACAATCGCTTCAGCGGAGAACTGTTCAATAGCTTGACCGGCGCGAAGATGACCCATGTGCCATACAAGGGCGGCGGACCATCCATGGTGGATGTCATGGGCGGCCGTGTGGAAGTGGGATTCGGCTCACTGGTCCAGACGCTGCCTCACGCGCGCTCAGGGAAGCTGAAGGTGCTCGGCGTCTCCACCCAGAAGCGCTCCCCACTCCTGCCGGATGTGCCGACGATTGCCGAATCCGGCGTGCCTGGCTACGACGACGGAATCTGGTGGGGCGTGCTCGGGCCTGCCGGTATGCCGGCAGCCATCGTCAACCGACTCAATTCCGAAATCGGCGCGATATTGAAGGATCCGGACATGGTCAGGCGCCTCGAGGGGCAAGGAGCTGAACCCGTCGTTGCGCCCCCCGAAGCCTTTGCGAAACTGTATGCGAGCCAGATCGCGAAGTGGGCCCGCGTGGCAAAGGAAGCTGGAATCCGCAGCGAGTAAGCCGGGGCAGCCAAGGTCGCAGAATACGTGAGCGTGGGCGATAGAAGGATCCGATCTTGTAGCCGGGCTCACGAAGCTGAAGGGGTGAGAACAACCTCCATGGCATCTCCCTCTTGCAGACGATTGCTTAAGCCAATTTGGCCTTGATCTTCGAACGGAATTGTTCGTGCGTGCCGCTGCGCCTATAGACCTGCCAAACTTTTTCGGACCAATAATTGCCGGAAACCGCCCAGGGATCGCCAAGCTTTCGATTTGGAGGTCAAATTTCCGCCGGCAAAGCCGGGGGTTTACCTCAATGAGATACAAACAATCCTTGGCTTGTCCGCCAAGGATTGTTTCCAAGACCACTTAAGTCAATCTATTATTTCGCTGTTCCTGTTCCCGTCGCCACGACAGCTTCTTCACCTGACGACGAAACACTAGCTACAGCGACCGCAGCCACAGCAACGGCAGCGGCAACGGCGCCAGCGGTAATCCCACCAGCCGCTGCGGCACCAGCACCGGCTGCACCCGCACCACCCGCGCCGCCGCCACCCGCGGGTGCTTGCGCCAATGCACTACCAGCGACAAAAGCGGACGCAATCAAAACTGCCAGCGTGTTCTTCATTTTCCCCCCTTTATTGACTTGAAGTAACTACCGAAATCGAATGCAAGGTAAATTGCAGACTACCGATCATCCGCAAATTGTTGGATGACTCCGACTCTGTTTCCCCCATCAGTTCTTCTCTATTTGATAAATCAAACGACAGGAGAGTCAATCCTGCGTTCTTCTCATGCCTGTCCGATGGCAGCGGATTGCTACCCGTCTAGCGTTGCCGCTAGCTGGATGCGCAATAGAAAGCGAAAACCAACGTCATGGTCAAGCTTAACGGTTCGCGTGGGCAAGAGGCCAAATGGCCTAGGCCGAATGGATGGCCCGATACCGAGTAGCGGCGAGCGTCTTATCTAAAGCCGGGACCGGTCGTTCGTCGGCACGCTTTTCCGTTTGCCCCAGCAGCTGTTCCTCCGCCCCCAGGCCGCGCTCAAGCGGATTGAAACTCACGACGCGGCTGCTCCAGGTAATGGCGCGTCTGCATTTCGGCGAGACGGCTGGCGGTCCGGTCGAATTCGAACGTCATCGCCCGGATGCGTCCCTCTCTGGCAGCCTCATCGCGCTTCAGCAACGACCCGGGCTGCGACTCGGCGGACACGATGAGCTTGACCCGGTTATCGTAGAAGACATCCACCAGCAGCGTAAAGCGCCGAGCTTCGTCGGCGAGCGCCAGTCCCATGCGCGGTACGCCCGAAAGGATGACGGTGTGGAAGCGCCGAGCGAGATCCAGGTAATCGTGCTGGGAGCGGCCCCATCCGCACAGCGCCATGAAGTCGAACCACGCGATCCCGCCTGCCCGGTGCCGCACGGGGATGTTGCGGCCTTCCACCTCGAGTTCGGTTTCGTCCTCGTCCTCGGTTTCGGCGATCCGGTGAAATGTTTCCGCGAGCGCCGCATCCGTCGCCTTGCCCAGGGGCGTGTGATAAACCTTGACCTGTTCGAGCGCGCGCAGCCGGTAATCGACCCCGCCGTCGACCTGCAGCACGTCCATGTGATGTTTCACCAGCGCGATCGCCGCAAGAAAGTCATCCCGCCTCAGTCCGTCCCGGTAAAGGGCGTCGGGCGGATAGTTGGAGGTCATGCAGTACACCACCCCGCGCGCGAGCGTGCGGGCGAGGAGCCGCGCGAGGATCATGGCGTCGGCGATGTCGTTGACGTGGAATTCATCGAAGCAGATGAGGCGGCAGCGCCGCGCGATGCGACCGGCCAGCGCATCGAGCGGGTCTTCCCTGTCCTTCAGCTCGGCGAGTTCGCGGTGCACGTCGCGCATGAAGTCGTGGAAATGCACCCGGCGCTTGCGCTCGAGCGGCAGGCAATGAAAGAAGCTGTCCATGAGGAAGCTCTTGCCGCGCCCCACCGCGCCCCACAGGTACACCCCGCGCGGCAGCGGCGGACGCACCAGCAGCTTTCGCACAGCGGTTCTGCGCCGCGCCTTGTAGGCACTCCACTCCTCGTAGAGCTGTTGCAAGCGCTCGACCGCCTGCATCTGGGAGACCTCCGCGACGTAGCCGCGGCGCTCCAGGGCGTAGCGATACAACTCGATCACGCTCATCGAGCGGGTCGGATCATGCTCCAAGTTCATGAGCCAGAATTTCGTGGGGTCATCGATTCCGTTCCGCGGCACTAGCGCACGGGGACCGTAGGAGGCGTGTGAGTCAATTGACGGGGTGCAATCTACATGTGCTACAAAACCGGCCAGGCAATCCGCTAACAGTCATTATAATGTGCCCAAGCCGCACTGCGTGCCGACAAGTCATCAGCCTGAAGTCCGGTCAGTGCGAACCCAAAGGAGAAATCGATGCACAAGCAATGGTGGAGTCCATCGTGGTTGATCATGTCAGTGCTGACCGCGCTGGCCGTGCATGCACCCCTTTCCTGGGCTCAAGCTACGAGCTATCCCAACAAACTGATCAAGTTCGTTGTCTCCTTTCCGGCGGGCAGTGCCACCGATATCGCTGCGCGACTCATTGCGCCGCAACTGACCAAAATGACGGGGCAGCCGATCATCGTCGAGAACAAGGGCGGCGCCAGCGGAATCCTGGCCTGTGAGGCCGTGGCCAAGGCCCCTCCCGATGGTTACACCCTGCTGGTGACGACGGGGACCACCCACGCGGCCAACCCTAGCTTGTTCAAGAAATTGCCCTACGACCCCGTGAAGGACTTCAGTCCGATCACCCCCTATAGCAGGAGCGCTTTTGTTCTGGTGGTAACGCCAATGTTTCCTGCCCAAAACGTCGCGGATCTGGTCAAGCTCGTGAGGGCGAATCCAGACAAATACACTTTCGCGAGCGGCAATGCGCCCAGCCGAATTGGCGGTGAGATGTTCGTGATGATGAGCAACACGCGCATGACGCACGTCCCTTACAAAGGGGCGCCGCAAGCCCTCACCGACCTTCTCGGCGGCCAGGTGAGCATGATATGGTCCGACCTGCGCACAGCCATCCCCATGGTCCAGTCGGGCAAGCTCAAGGCTCTGGCGGCGACAGGGCGCAACCGTTTGCGCACCATCCCCAACGTTCCCACCATGATCGAACAAGGCTTCCCCGATTATGAGCTATTCAATTGGGGGGGTGTTTATGCCCCGGCCATGACGCCGCCAGAGATCGTGTCCAAGCTCAACGCCCTGATCCACGCGGCTGTTCGAGCCGACATACCCGCCCACGAGGCCGCGGGGGGCGAGATCAACTTGCTGTCGCCTGCCGAATTCGCACGACTCCAGGCGCAGGACACGGCGATGTGGGCCCGTGTCACCAAGGCTGCCGGTATAGAAAAGGAGTAATGCGTGTCCAATGGATTGCTTGAGGGCATTCGCGTCATCGACCTGACTTCGGTCGTTGTTGGTCCTTTGTGTACCCAAATTCTCGCGGACCACGGTGCCGAGGTCATCAAAATCGAGAGTCCGGCGGGTGACATTGGCCGGCATTTGGGCGGGCGCGGAAAAACACCCGGCATGGCGCCCAAATTCCTGCATCTCAACCGGAACAAGCGCTCCATTTGCCTCGATCTGAAGCATCCGGGCGGCTACGAGGCGTTCACGCGCCTCATGCAGACATCCGATGTCATGACCTGGAACGTTCGGCCCGACTCCATGGCAAGACTGCGCCTGGGTTACGCGGAGGTGAAGGCGATCAACCCCAAGATCATCTATTGTGGCATGTACGGGTTCGGCCAGCGCGGGCGCTACGCGAAAACCCCCGTGTATGACCCCATCATCCAGGGGTCGGCTGGCGTAGCGGGTCTGCATGAAAAAGCTTTTGGCACCCCCACGTATGTGCCCTACGTGCTGGCAGATCGGACCGCCGGTCTCATTGCCGTACAGATGATCGCCATGGCATTGTTTCATCGGGAAAGAACGGGCCTGGGCCACAGCATCGAGGTGCCCATGTTCGAGAACATGGCCACCCAGGTTCTTACCGAGCACCTGTACAACCGGACGTATCTGCCTGCGATCGGGGAGGCTGGAGATCCGAGGCTCTTGAACGAGTTCTATGCTCCATCCAAAACCCTGGACGGATACATTTGCATCTCAGCCAACACGGACGCTCAGGTATTTCCCATGCTCGATGCCATGGGGCTTTCTCATCTGAAGGATGACCCCAAGTTCTGCAGTGTGGCCGCTCGGTTTCAGAATGTTCACGAGTACTACAAATTGCGGGATGAAGGCATGCGTAAGCATACCACCGCGTTTTGGCTGGAACTGTGCAGCAAGCACGACATCCCCGCAGCGCCCTACAACACCCTGGAATCCCTGATCGAAGATCCGCATCTGCGGGATGTCGGCCTGTTGTGCGAAAGAGAACACCCAACCGAAGGAAAAATTCTTGACTTGCGTCCAGCCAATGAACTTTCTGGCGGGCACCGCCAGGACTGGCGCCCGGCTCCGCACCTGGGTGAACACACGCGTGAGATTCTTCATGAATCCGGTTACAGCGAAGCCGAGATCGACCACCTGCTGGAACAAGGTGCGGCGAAGTCCAATTGACCTCCCGATCGTGCGGACGTGCGTGTGGTGTGCGTTGCTGGAGAAGAAGACGCAAAAGTGCCTTGGGACACTACCGGATTGAAATGGTGGCCAAGGACAGAATTGAACCACCAACACACGGACTTTCGGTTGTTAGTTACAGTGCAAATCTCTTTACCAACGGCGCGCATTCAATCGTAGAAGCTCGGCAGGGTTCGCCGAGCGTCCAACGTCTTCTCTACGGCCTCAGCTTAGCTTGGTTCGCCGACGATAGGAGTAACGGATGAAGGCACGTTGGTCTGCAATGGCCATGATTCTTGGCTATGTCCTGACGCTGCGCGGCAGGACCTACGGCACACATCCATGAGGCGCCGGCAGACGTGGGCAGTCGGCTTGGGGATTGCAGCCGCTGTGCTGGGCGTAGCGTGGCTTGCCGCGGCGTGGTGGCTGCCCACCGACGAAGAACTTGCCGCCCGGCTCACGGCTGAGGCCGAAGAACGGCTGGGCGTCAAGGTAACCATCGGCTCTGCCCACTGGGCGTTACTGCCAAAGCTCGTTGTCGTGGTCAAAGACTTTCGCACGCAGCAGGCGCAAGCGGTGGTCATCCAGCAGCTGAGCGCACATCCCAACGTGCGTATGCTGCTGCAGCGCAAGCTCGTGTTTGAGCGCATCGACATCGATGACGCGGTCTTCCCGCGCAATTCGGTGCGTGCCCTTTATGCCAAACTGGGCGCGAGCGAGCCCGAAGCGGACGACGGCGTGCCGCTCGAACGCTTCGAGTTTCGCAACCTGACCTGGATCTACTATAGCGGCATCGCCGTGGCCTACGACGGTGAGATCGACTTCGATCCGCACTGGCGCCCACGCCATGCTGAGTTGCGCCGCCCCGGCATCAAGCCTGCCTTCACGCTGACGTTGACGCGCGAGGCCCATGCCGACCAGTGGCAGACGCGCATTCATGTCGGCGGCGGCACGGCACATGGCAACGTTGTGTTGAAGACCGCCGCAAACGGCGCCATGCACCTCAGCGGCCAGTTGGCACCACATACCATTGAGGTGGCCAGCGCGTTGACTGCGTTCAAGGTCCCGTCATCTGTCGGCGGCAAGCTCTCGGGTGAGACCGTGTTGTCTGCGAACGGCAAATCGGTGGGCGAGCTGGCTCGCTCGCTTCATACGCGCACCACGTTCTCGGTCGAATCCGCAACGGTATTGCGCTTTGACCTGGACAAGGCCATCAGTACGCGCGGCAAGCAGCACGACGGCCAGACCGCGTTGCAGGCGCTGACGGGCCAGATGGACACACAGAACACCGATGAGGGCATGCGAGTCACCTACACCGGCATCAAGACCCGCGCCGGCAAGTACATCGCCACGGGCAAAGCCACGGTCTATCAGCGACAGATCGAAGCCAGCGGCAACCTTGACTTGGTCGAGGGCGCGCTCGGCGTGCCGTTCACGCTGAGCGGGCCGGTCGATAAGCCGAAAGCCACGGTGCCGCCGGGATTCTTCGCAGGCGCGGTCATCGGCACTGCGGTGCTGCCTGGCATCGGCACCGCGATTGGCGCGCGCATCGGCGGCGCCCTTGGCCGGGTCTTCAAAGGTGGCGGGCAACAGCCTGTTGCACCAGCGCCGGCTGTGCCGAAAAAGAACTAGAACACATCTCAAAAATGGCCCTGTTAACTTTCAGTGACTTCAAGAAATCCCATTATCCCCGAAATATTTATGGGAGCTAATTCAGTCTTTCACAGGTAAATTTGAGAGTCTTCGTTGTTTGCGTGAGGCAAATTGACCCGATCTAAGGTAATGTCCGGAAAGCCGAGAGAAGCCCAATCCTATGCCGAATGAAATTCCGTCCTTTTCTCATGCGCGCGTGGCCCGCGACACGCGGGGCGTCTACACGTTGCAGATCGAGAACGCAAAGTCGATCAACATCCTCTCTAGCGCGGTTATCGAGGGGCTGACCGCGGCAGCGCAATGGATCGCCGGCGAGGAAGACGCGCGCGCGGTCGTGCTGCGCGGCCACGGTGAAAGAGCGTTTGTTGCAGGCGCCGACATCTACGAAATGTCGGCGCTCGATCCTGCAAGCGCGCGGCGATTCATATGTTCTCTACGCGCCTTGTGTGACGCAGTGCGCGCCATCCCGGTGCCGACGATCGCTCGCATCCCAGGATACTGTCTTGGAGGCGGGCTCGAACTCGCGGCAGCATGCGACATCCGCTTGGGATCCGAACTGGCACAGTTCGGCATGCCCGAGGTGCGAGTGGGCATACCGTCGGTGATACACGCTGCTCTTCTTCCCAAGCTGATCGGTCCTGGTGCGACCAATTGGCTACTGATGACGGGAGAAACTGTGGACGCCGAGCAGGCATTGAAATGGGGATTTCTTCAGTTCAAAAGCCAGCACGCGGGTTTGGATCAGCTGGTGGAGAAGACGCTACACGCAATATTGGCGAGCGGCGCTAGGGCGGTGAGGTCGCAGAAGGCCTTGCTTCGCTATTGGGAAGAGGCGAGCCTGGCCGACAGCATGGATCGCAGTGTCGAGGCGTTCGCTGAAGCTTACGCTACGCGTGAACCGGCTGAGTACATGGCGCGATTCATGTCGCGCGGCAAATCGGCCTCGTAACCGGGAATCGTCGGGAACCTGGTCCGCGAAAGACTTGATCGCGGGCGGATGTCGGCGCTTCGCGTTATCGGACGCAGGGATTGCACGCTGCGGCACGGCTTGAACTTCAAAGCCGCTAATGCCAAGATAGCCCGAGGACAAATCGGCAGAGGCCGCGGCCACCGCGGCGCGCGGCCCTGCCTTCATCCTCCCCG